>Ga0098051_1000092_pt1 | contig 32582 bp, 20 predicted proteins | sample 14BtaG_FD_77069 | JGI IMG/M metagenome (GOLD analysis project Ga0098051, IMG submission 77069) | Marine viral communities from the Subarctic Pacific Ocean - 14B_ETSP_OMZ_AT15311_CsCl metaG | ecosystem: Environmental > Aquatic > Marine > Oceanic | place: Pacific Ocean | collected 2015-01-18 | reverse complement strand
GTTTCTAGGAATCTCCTGATTGTAATTCAGTAGATTACGTAGAGAATCAATTTCACCGTTGTCGGTTACTAGCAGTGCCATGTAAACTCTCCGTGTTTATCTCTCGATTTATTGTTATTTATAATCACATACTATTTATAGTTTAAGCTTGAGCGAAACTACAAAACGAGTAATGTCTACGGCATGCTTCAACTCAAATTGAAAGATGTCGCCAGCATTTACAGTAGTGTCCCAGGTACTCAAATTATCATCTTTATTCTTTCTGCCTGAAGATTGATTTAATACCCCAATAGTGGGTAACTCAGTTCCACATATAGAAACGAAATTAGGAAAATCTTCAAAAGAACATTTTTGAATATCAACCTGAACATTGCCTACTGTGTCGGAAACAATAGTCCAAGACTCAATCTCTCCGGTGACATCAATAGTCATGTTACCCTTTACCCCAAGTGATAGAGGAAAGGTTCCGCTATCGATAACATAATTAAGAGTTCTGGTTAGGTCAGCAGTTGTGGCATATGCAATACCAAAGAATGCTGCACCGCCCACAGGAGGTGTGTTGAATACTATCTGATCATTTGATACTACGTAATCAACTCTGGGTTCTAGGATAACATTATTAATAGAAATGGCAATCTGCTCTTCATTTATCGGAGTGTATGACTCGCCATCTATAGTAATATTAAAGGTATCAGCAGTGCCGTCAAATTGAGATGCAATACTATCTATAAGTAGATTTGAGTATTGTATCGATTTTGATGGAATCTGATAGTTTACGTCAAGTTTATGCTGTGCTGGCAATTGCTTGCCAACATGATATGCATTAGAACCAACCCTGACGTTATACTGAGCCATTAGGAAACTCCAGGACTTACTTCTGCATTGCCCATAATTACTCTAGTCTTATATCCATTAGGATCGGTAAGAACAATGTCGTATACATATCTTCTTCTATCCAAAGCAGAAGTTTCTACGTCAGTTAATGCCAAAGAAATTTCTCCGGCAGTTCTATTAACAAATTCTAAAGTAAAGGGTACTGAAGTAGATGCTGAATAACTTTTCTTCATTGCAGCAGTACCAGTGTACCCAGACATGTTTAATGGGGTGCCATCTTTGTTCGTGATAAAGAAAGTAACGCCGTAGTCTGCTCCTTTATCAATCAGAATGTTGACTGGTATCGCTGCCATTTTCCTCTCGTTTATCTAATAGGTCTAATGTTTCTAACCCGCCCTCAAGTTTCAACTTATATTCTTTCAATTTGGCGAGTTCTTCCTCGCCTCTTTTGATTTTGAACTCGTAGTCTTTTAGTTGGGTTAAGAATTCCTCTCGCATTTTTGATGTGTCCATAACAATAATATATTATTAATTATATTTATCTAGGCATTAACGGTTATGGTTCCGTTCATAGAAGAATGATATTCACAATTATAATAATATGTTCCTACCGCTGCAGTAGTAGTATTCCATGTAATAGGAGCAGTTTCTGCACCATTAGTACCGGTTACGCCAGTATTATATGCATCACCAGTTCCAGTAGTTTGCGTTGTTTTAATCCAGAATGGATGACCAGAAGCATTAATTGTAAACTCTATAGTATCTCCTTGCTTTACATTGATTGATGGGTTTGCAGTATTACTAAAGGTAGCAACTCTGTCATTACCGGTAAATAGATACTGACCACTGGCGGCAGTAACAGTTATCGAGAAAGTAGCAGGTAGTGTAACTGGTATAGGTCTATAATAGTTATTAGTTCTAGGATACATTTGGGCGTTACTAAAAGAATGTGAAGGTCTTCTATGCCCTTTTAATGTTTCTTTATACCATCCATCTATAAGACCGCTTATATTTCTTGGATTGATTGCTCTTATTTCTTTTGATGTAGAAGTAGATCCACCATATAATGTATTTGCTCCACCATCACAAGTTCTATCATCAAACAACCCACCATTAATATTAAATGTTATGTCATTTTCATAGGAATTATTCTGTATAAATCCTAACACATCACTATTAGTAAACCTTTCTTTACCTGTGGCTAACAATGCAGCAATACCACAAACCTGTGGTGATGCCATACTAGTTCCACTGATTGGATATCTCCAATTATCACCACCATATTTGTTATCAGGATATCCAGCACCATTTAATCCTGATGCAGAATAAATGTTAGCAGGATTTGGCCAAGCACTTTGAATCATATCTCCAGGTGCCCAAACATCAATCAATGGTCCAAAATTAGAAAAGTCTGACTTTCTAAAATCAGATAGATTTGAAATAGAACCTACAGTAATACAACCTTTAGAATTAGATGGGGAAGATCCTCTATTATGAGAAATGGTATATGTTGAACCACCATTAAGATTGAATTTGACATAATTATTCCAATCAGCATATTCTGGTGCTGTTGGATCTACGTGTATACTATACTGATCATTATTACCAGCAGCTGCAATACAAACTACACCATCTTCAATAGCATCTTCCATGTCATATCTTGACCCAGTGCTATCATTATTATATCTGAATTGGGTTGAACCTACACCAAAATCTTTATGGATTCCATCCATTGTCCATCCACTAGGACCGGGATTGCCATTTGTGTATGTAACACCACGAACTCTAATTTCATTTATATCATTTATGTTTAATGCTCTTTCAAAAAGTGAATATATGTTGTAACTAGCTCCCCAACTATGATTTGTAACCGTAGGATTTTTTTTACCTGTTAAAGGATTTATTGGTTTGTGTCGGTGGAATGCTCTCAAATAATCAAATACTAATCTAGATGACAGAGAAGTTCCGAAACCACTGCCAAGGTTTACGTGTAAACTATAAATGTTTGCTTCTCTTGCCCATCCATACCATTGTCCTGCTATTGTTCCAGCAACGTGTGTGCCATGAAATGTTGTGTTAGCAGAATTGGGATGATATGGATATGATCCTGAAGGAAGTGATAGTCCATCATCATCTATACTACTGACATAACCATTTAACTCGCCAAACCAATCATATTGAACAAACCTACTTTGTCCCGTAGAAGGACTAATCCATTCAGCACAATCGAATGAAACTGGTTGATCAACAATAACTACATCAACGTGTTTTCCATCTGCATAAATTTCAACATTATCAGTAACATTTGCAGTACCGTCATGTCCCCACGTTCCCTTTCTTCTTTCAGCATTGCTCCCGGAAGAATGTAATTGTCCCCACTGTCTTTCATTATCACCATGCTGATTTGTAAAATCTGATTTCTCAAAATCCCCACCAAATCCATATGGAGTATTATTAACTTCATCATAAAACGGTGTGATTTCTTTTATGGGATCATCATCTTCATTAATTTCAACCGCAGCAACCCTAGAATCACCTCGTATATCTTCTGCTTGAGTACTATTCATGTAGTACTCGGTATTTCTACTAATAGGGCGTTTCATATGGAGTTGATATCCATCTGATTCCATATCAGAATAAAAACTTTCTAAATCAGATTTATTTTCAAGCGTGACAACATATACTTTACTATCAGAATGATCGTATAGTCCCATGTTACACCTCTAATTGAACATAAGTTAAGGTTACATCAATCGCTGCTGCACTACCACTTTTATTAACTACTTTTGCATATATGTTGGTAGATGGTGTTGAGTCATTATTCCACCCAATAGTACCGGGAGTAATGATTTGTGTAGCACCATCAGATGTAATAATTTCTGCAAGTACACCTGAACCGGGAAGTGGATCTGTTGTTATAGTTCTACTAGCATCGGCAGTTCTACTAGCGGTATCGGTATAAAGAGTTACCCACGCTGCATGTGATGTTTGTATTTTTAATAAACTAAATGATTTTGCTGCAGCAATTGTTATATCTGCAGATACACCATCAGCGATTGTTGTTGTGGTTTGAGTAGCCGTTCCTCGACCAGCACCACCACCAGCAGTAGCATCTATAGTGTTAGTGGCATCATTGTATGAAAAACTAATTCCGGAGTGCGATCCGTTAGTAAATAATTCGCTAGCTGCATCTTGAGCATTTTCATCTGTATACGACGATCCGCCACCGCCGCCGCCACCAGAACCACTACCGGTTGATTGCCAACTAGATCCATTCCAGGACCAAGTTAAACCATTATCGGTATGTGTGAATGAACCATCTGTTGCTTGACCAGCAGTATCTGGGAATAGAATTGCCATTTTAAGATATCTCCGTATAGTTATTTATTTTTAATATGATTCTTCTATACTTAATTGACTAGTAGCAACAGTTCCTGTTGTTCTAGAACCAGCAATATCTAATTCTAATTTAAGTTTATAAGTAACGGTAACTCCGGTTGTTTGTCCGTGAGCATCTACAAAATTAAACGCCATTGGACTGTCAGGAGAACCATCTGTCCAGACCTTACATAATTCTGTGGTAGATCCACTAACATCTCTTTCCAGGATTACATATCCTTCAGCAACTGCAGTTCCAGTAAGATGTCCCAGAAGAACACTGATTTTAATTTTTGCTAAAGATGTTACATCTAAATTTGCTGAAAATGTACCATTAGTATCGGCAAAATAATTACCGGTAGAAGCAGTAACAGCGCCAGTATTAGTCCTGATATCTGTTGCTGGTATTAATGCTGCTAATGGGGGTGATGCATCTACCCAAGAAGAGGGATTAGCACCGTTATCATAGTAGACTTTTAATCTACCTGAATCACTCTCCCACCACAAATCTCCACCACTCGCACCACCAGGAGCGTTGTCAGAAACTGTTACACTAGCGCCACTACCAGAACCCCAAACCAGTTGACCATTTCCGTCAGTTTGTAATGATTGTCCTGGTGTTCCATCAGCAGTAACAAATTTTAAAGCACCATTAATCTTTCCATCTTTATCAACATAGAAATTATTAGTGCCGGAAGTTTTTAAGTATAAACCACCACCACCAGAAGAATGGTTAATTATTAATTCGCCAGTTTTGCCAAAATTAATACCATAGTCATTTGAAAGACCATTAGAAAAAGTTCCTACAGAAACATCATTTGTAAAAAGAACTTTGCCAGCGGTAATACCTAAATTATCTGATGCTAGTTTAGAAGTAATGGTATTTACTTTTATCGAACCAACAGTAATATCATGCGTTGTTATACCCCCACGACCAGTTACTGAATCTAAAGTATCGGATTCTGAATATGTGGTTAGATAGTTTTGTGCATGGTGATCGCCCCATCCATATGCAGTATCCCATTCCGTATTATTGTAATTGGTGGGAGTTAGTGTTTTAGTAGTCTGCCCTAGAGTAAGAGTAATAGAATCTTGGGGACCAAGATTGGTGATATTTAATCCATTAACAAAAGACAGATTTACTCGTGCATCAATAGCGGCATTTACTCTACTATCTGTATAATATAAATTTGTTCCTTCTAAAATAGAAGATGTGGAAAACTCATTGAATGCGAGATCAATTGATAACGATCCATTGGCATCATCATAAGTAACCGCAGTTCCAACTCCGCCTTGCACCAAGGCAGCAATTCTGTCATCAACTTTTTCATCGAAGGTGACATCAATATCATTAACATCAGAAGCAAGATTATTAATTTCTTGCCTTTGCTGATCAATAGTATATGTAATTGGTACGTTTCTTAATGGCATGATACCAGACTATTCCTCTATTTTAGTATTTAGTATGATCAAGCAGCACGATACGTGATACTGAATGCATAGTATGCTCCATCTCCCGTAGGTAAAGCTTCGGATGTGGCATTATCTCTAACCGCTTCAAACATTAGGTTAGTAGTTCCTACATCAACCATACAAATAACATACTTATGATTAGCTGCCATTGGAGCATTATAAAGTCTTACTGCACCTACGGCGAACCCAGCGCCATCCCCCGAATTGTATGAAGAATATGGTAAGTTGTTAATAACCAATGCACTATTAGTATTACTACTATCAACTTGAATCTGACCCATTACAGTTATAAGATTACCAATTCTTGTCCATTGTAATTTATCACTACCAGTAATCAAAGTAATACCGTTATCGCAAGTTGCGTCAAATTCACCATCTAGATAAGTTTTTAGTACTCCATTTGTAGCACCTGATGGTACATTACCTGATGCTATACCAAGTTTGAGTCCACCAGCTGCCCCAAAACCAATTTCATCAAATAAGCAAATTGGCGACTGGAAAACTGTCGTAGAAGCAGCGTCTGTTGAACCAATATACATTATTGATCCAGGAGTGACTGGCTCAATTTTTTGTGTTGTTAACTTTTTCGTATCATCATTAAGAGAAAGATCGCCAAAAATCACAGAGTTGCCGTCGTCATCAATAGTGACAATTTCTGAACTGTTATCAGATTTGCGAAGTTGAAGTCCGTTAGTGCCACCATAGAAGTATGATCTTGTTGCATCAACTTGTAATACGTTATGTCCAGCGCCAGTTATATAAGTATTTGCGTTAGGGAGGTCGATGTTATTACCAAATGAGCCCGATCCATTAGAGGTGATGCTATCCGCAGTGATGCTGCCGTCTGAACCTTTTAAAACTATGGTAGTACCACTGACATTTTTAAGGAGTAACCTAGTATCAGAAGTTCCAGATCTATACAAACCACCAATATTTGTATTGCCGTTTTTAACTTCAAAGGCGTAAGTATTGTTTGCAGTTGTGCTTGTTACTGTACCAGATGCAACAACGTTGCCATCAACATCAAAGTTGCCATCAATATCAACGTTGCCATCAATATCAACGTCGCCATCAATATCAACACTGTCAGTGATATCTAAAGTTGGGTTTGCAGCACCTTGATAATAGAATCTAGTTCCACCAAAAGGACTAAAGATTACTTGATCTTCGTATTGAGTGTTTACAGTATCAAACCATCTGACATGGAAACCGTTTTCACTCTCTAACCTTAATTCTGAAGATGCGTTATCGTAGTAGAGATCAGCATCTTCGTTAGTACCAAAGTAAATAGGTCTGCCATCTTTCATATGTAAAGAGGTTGCCTCTACATCTTCAAACAGTGCGTTACCTGTATTGAATATCGAGAAAGTAGGAGTACTTGCATTGCTTAAAATAGAATCGCATTTGACCATTCCTGCAAATGTGGCATTACCAGGAGCATCGATTTCTGATGTGATTCCAAGAGTTCCAGTCTGTCTACCTTTCCAGACAGCACTTCCGCCGCTATTAGAAATAAAAATGCTTCCACCACTTTGGATAGTTACTCCATCATTAGTTGATGTCTCGCTAATACCACCGCCAGGAAAATAAGCAATGGGATACGTACTAAAACCGTATGGAACATACATCGACCCACCAAAGATAGCTTCAGTAACCATCTGACCAGGAGTTATCTGATCTGCAGTTTTTAATATTAATCCACCTGTTGTGGAATGTATCTCCTGATTAAAACTAGCATCGCTAGTAAATATTACATCACCAGTAAACGTTTTATCCCCACCAAATGTCTGTACGCCGGTAACAGCGGTATCCAAGTCTACTGCTATTTCATTAACCTCTTGACGCTGCTCTTCTAGCGTAAAACTCTTTGGTACGTTTCTTAATGTCATTTGATTAACTGCTTAAGGAGGGACTTGATTTCGGACATTTCTTCCTTCAAAGTATTTAGTTCCGAGACTACATTTTTAAATTCGTTGGAAAAAGATTTACGTGTATTTTTAGGGGCAGTTGAAACAATTGCCCCAGTAGTTACATCTCTGACAAATCCATCCTGACCTTCAACTTTGATATAACGTTGCATATCAGAATGAAGCTACTGCTCGTAGATCCTGGATCTTGGGAATATATGCAGGGTCGTCTGTCTTCATAACAATCTTAATAGCAAAGGAAGAGAATTCTGTTAAGTCTTCTTCACTATATCTCAATTCTTGATAAGAAGATTGCTTCTCAAATTGACCGGAGATACTATTTTCTGCCGTAGCAATGTTACTAGATTGGTCGGAATCTCCAGTACCATTAAAATATTCCCAGTTAATATCATCAAAGTTTTGCTGTGATGCTGCAGGTTTAATCTTGTAGAATACTTTAATATTTTCTACATCTTGTACATTTAATGTTAAGTAAACATTAATAGAAGATGCTGGATTATTAATAAAGATTTCTTTAGTGACATATTTTGAAGCACCAGAAGTATTTACAGAACCATTTTCTGCAACGTAGTCAATTCCTTGACTAAATGACATGTCACTAACTTCTGCAAATTTGGTGGTTTCAAAAGATGATCCGTCGAAGTCAAGTAAATCACCTACCCGGAAGATATCAGTAACTTGATCTGATGTCTGACTTTGCCTTGCATAATCACTACCTAAAGTAATTTCATTTGTGAAGTTATTATTAATGGGTTGCTTATCATTTTCTAAAGTTAAAATTTTAGTTTTAGAATCCCATGAAATTATCTTGCCACTAATTTTATTTTCATATTTTTCACTTCTGATAGATGGGTTAATAGCATTTACAGTTGCTCCAACAACAAAAGTAGGTACTTGTTCAAAAACACCAGCATTAGAAACAGTCACGTTAAAGGTTTCATAATCTCCACCGCTAGCAGATTGGGTACTGAAGAATAACTCTTCTCCCACTGTAAACTGCAGTGAGTTTTTAATTTTAACATAAACATCATTATTAATAATCCTCAAGACTTCAGATTCTGCTCCGGACGTTTGTCCAGTAACATTTTGTCCGAGAGTCACCGCAATATCATCACCACCAACACCATCATTATTACCAGAAACTTCAAATTTGTATATTGGATATACTTTAATAACTTGATACTTTTTACCAAATCTATCTTCTGAACCTGTGGCATTGTCTATACGGTTAGATATAGTTTTTACCGAGGCAGAGCGTAAATCGATAACAGGAGAAAGATGAGAAGATTCCGAAGAAAGATTAATCTTATATTGTAAAGAATGTCCAGTACCATTTACAACTTCATTAATACTTGAAGCAATCATTTTCTGGTTTAAGAAATATTGCTCCTCATTTAAGAAAGTGGTCTCCATAGGAGTCACATCATATGAAGCATACGTTGACGTAGAAGAATCTACTGGAATTACATTGGTAGTCTTGACAAAACTATCAATCTTTGTACTTGATAACTGTAAATATGGAATTTGTGCATACAACTTCTCATACTTTCTATTATAAGAAGCAAGAATACTATTTCCTCCTCCTAATCCAGTAGCAGCTGCTCTGGACGGTCCAACAATAGTGTAAGTATCAATACCAGAATTGGCAACAGTATATAAGGATGATTCAATATCAATTTCGTTATATCCAGCAAAGTCATCTACACCACGGAAGAATACTTTGGAATTACCCAAACCTTCAAATCCATGATCTCTATGATAAACCTTAACAATATTGCTGTTGTTTTTAAACAATGCAGATGTTGCTGTACTGTTAGCTAACGCATAAGTTTCAAATGCATCTGATTCTAATTTCTCGAATCCGATCTCAGCGTTAGTAATATTTAATTCTGCAACTCTAGAGATATCAAATTCTGCTCTATGAATACTGAACTTAATGTCTTCAAATAAATCTTCACTCCAGTTATCAGTGTTTTGTGACTTGAATACAGATCCAAGCAGAGGTTGAGCATTCACAACTAAACCAGAAGAAATATCAGTCTCTCCTAATCGTGAAGCCCAGATTTCATATTCGGTATCATCACACTCAATATTGATTGCGTATTCGGTATCATTCTGTAAGTATACCGGATAATCAAAATTGAATCTTGTAGGCGTTGTAGATCTAACAGAATCGCCTGTATCAGAAGCAATACCCATTCTTACTGCAGGTTCATCTATAATAAGTTTAGACTCGATCACAGCACCTGTGGCACCGTTTCCTGAACCTCTAACTACAATCGAAGGTGGTTCTGTATATCCTCTACCACCCAAAGCAATTTCTGCATAGTAAACCTGACCGTTAGAAACTTTTACAGAACCTGTAGCAGTACTTCCACCAGGAAGTTGAGGACTTTCTACGGTGATAGTAGCACCTTCGTATCCAGAACCTAAAGTAGTAACATCAAGAGAACCAACTTTGCCGGAGTCTTTTGCGATCTTCAATCCAATAGTAGCATTATTAGAATTATTGAATTGAGTAACTGAAGTAAGAACTAAATCTTCATTAGCAAAGAATGAACTACCGTTGTGGTTGCTTAATACAAAAGTATATACTTGCTCATTAGTAATATCAATTTCGCCATTACTTGATGCTACCACCTCAAAATTATTCTTATCTAATACTTTTGCGATAGGACCAGAAGCAAGAGATCTTGCACCAGTTACATACTCTCCAATATTAATGGTGATATTACCAGAAGAGAATACCTTGATTAAAGTATCAGGATATAAAGTAACTTGTGACCCAGGTAGAATATACTTACTTGGTTTCTCACTCTCGATATTAGTCAGATAGACTCTCAAAGGAATAGTAGAACTTTTCTTGGAGAAAAATAGATCTACTGCAGTAGCAAACATACCACCCTCAAAGTTCTCTACTCTGAAAGTTTGTGCAAGAGGATTCGGTCTAGCTTTGTTTTCAGTGTTACTATCAATTGTCTGAACGCCTTCATTTGCTTTGAAGATAGCAGGTGCAGTGGAGATAATAGAAGCAGGATTCTCTGGAAGAATGCCGGTTGCATAGAACTTAACTTCTGCATAACTATCTACAGAATCTTTATCACTATCAGTTGAACTAGTTGTAAATCTAATATTCTTGGCACCAGTAGAGAAGTACAGTTCTTCTGTTGTGGTATCATACTGCATAGTGTTGATATCACCTGTCCATGATGTATTCATTTGTGGTGCAAGACCTGCAGGTATTAAAATAATTCCGCTGGCATTGCCATATTCGTCAGTAGTTAAAGAAGTATTAAATGTAGTTAAAGAGTTTCCTGCAACCCCAGTAAACCTAGAGTCTGGATTAACCCAACGCCCAATAGATTTTTTGTCCATGAAGACATACAATTGTGTCTTCGGCTTCAATCTCTTAACAACAAACTTGACTGGGATAGATCTTGCAAAAAATCTCAACGAGTTAGCAACGTTAGTTCCGTTAATTGTTTTATAACCCACCCCTTTAGCAATTTCATTATTTTGAGGACTTACATTAGAAGAACTCGAAACACTAGCAGAGTTTACTGTTGAATTAGAAATATCGCTATTGCTTTCACCAAAACTGTTAATATTATAGAAAGTCTTGTTAACACCAACCCAGTTAATAATAAAGGAATTGTAAATGCTAGCAAAAGCAGATCTAACATCTGACTTGCCGAGGAAAATAGAAAATAGGTTAGTATTATTTTCGGTTACTAAAGGAGCAACAGTGGTGTTATACCATTGATCGATATTAGGAATTAACGACGCATCACCTACGTATTGGAGAATAACGAATGGGTTGGGATTAATAGTTTTAGTTGCGAATGTATTAGACGCATAAGAAACATTACTATAAGGCAATGTAATTACATCATTAGAATTTTTATATCCTGATAATGATCTTTGATCTTCGCGACTATTAATTTCTACAAGAGTAAAACTATCTTCTTTAGACTGTGGACGCAAAACAGATTGCTGTGGATCAACAGAACAAAGATAGTCTAAAGACTTAACATTGCCAACCTGATGTGTTTCAAAGTTGTCAACTACAAAACCACTTTTTGTTTTGTCAATACCCAAGACATCTTTTACTTGCATGTTGAGTGCTTGCTGCTCAAGAATGCTTAATGTAGTATAATACTCTAAACGTTCAATACGCTTTTCCAATTTACCAATATCCTTCATCGTATATCTACGATTATCTACAGGAATAATTCTTACATCTTTACTTGATTTGGTAAATGCTGGGACATAAACATAATAAAGAGGAATACCATCTTCAATAATTTCTGGTTTTGATGGGTTCAATGAAGAGTTGCCTGTCTTAACTAGAAACTCTCCTTTTTTGTTTAAGAATATACCATCAATTCTGTCTAGATATTGAGACTCACTAAACTTCATCGTGTATGGAAGCAGTCTGCTAGATGAAGGAGTACTTGAAACAGAACCACCATCACCAATAAAACTGATATAATCTGCTTGTGATAGTAATGAAGTATCTTGGAAACCAGTAATAATTGTATTGGAATCAACTTTAGGTCTAAAGTCAATAACATTCTTAAGATTTACAATACCATATACAGTACTATTGAACGAAGGGATTTTATCTGCAGTTACACCCGCTTCATGTACATAAGAATCAACGGTACAAAAATCTCCTTGAGAATGCTGGAAATAATCAAAGGCAACAACTAGTTGACCTGAAGGAGTAGAGAATCCAGGTTTCAATACAATTCTAGAAATATCATAGAATGTTTCTCTTTGACCATCGTCAAAAGTAAAGTGGTTTGTGATATCTGTACCAACAACTAAATTACCATTTACATCAACTGTTGGTGGTGAAGATGCAGAACCTTCGTAGATATACTTAATAGCATAAACATCAGAATAACTAAATGACTCGGTGCTCTCATCGTCATAGTTAATTCCTCTCAAAGGAATAACTCTGTCACCAGATGTTCTGATAACAATTCTTCTATTTGGAATAGATGTTTTTAACTTTGGTCTGCCTTTTGAAATTTCAATTGTAGCAGTTAGTTTTAATTTGGGGAAGTTAGAAACATTTGATCCAAAATAATTACTCGGGAATCCAATAGTAATACTACCAGATGATAGTCCAGAAGTCGCATCAGTAGTATTTAAAATATTTACATACTCTGGTCTCAAGAAAACAATATCACCAGTTTCTACTTTATCAGAATCGCCTTTATCTAAAACCGTAACAACAAAATCTTTTTCATTGAACTCAACAAATCTTTGAGTACCGAAATCTAATTGTGCTGCAAATGTAACAGTACCACCACTACTAGATCCTGTAGTTACAAAATCTCTTCTTGTGTAATATTTGATTTTGGTATCTTCTGTAGTATTAATTAAACTACTTACTTCTTTACTTCCGGTAGGGAATACCAATGAAGAAATAGCAGAGTTATTAATAGTAGGACGCAATCTTACTACTGAAGATGCGCTTACATGTTCTGGAAGAGCTCCGTTTAAATAAATTCTTGATTTGGTAGTACCTTGACCATCAGTTGCATAATCAACAATAAATTTGTGAATGATTCCTGCAGAATCACTGAATTGGATTGCATCTCCTTGAACTAAAAATGCTCCAGCACTTGCTCCAAATCCTGTACATTCTAGGAATTTAAAACCTTTGGTTCCTGAAAAAGTAAATTGTGTTACTGGTGTTGATGATGCATAAGTAGGATCAACTGTCTCTACATCTGCAGTAAATACATTTCCTGAACCATAAACAGAATATAATGATTTGACGTTATTTGCAGAAAAATTAAGAACTGTATTTTTAAACAGTACTGGCAAAACTTTTGCTTCGATTGTATACGATCCAGTAAATTCAATTACAGGAGGAGCTACGTAATCTAGAGAAACTGCATCTCTGTTTAAAATTTGTACCTTGTATAAAGTTCCTCCACTAACACCCACCGAAATATCTGATGACTGATATGATCCAACAAAGACTTCTGATGGTTCGTATTGAACTCCATCAATAGAAATTTTTGCAGTATTTGAATATCCAGTTCCTTGACGTGATACAACAAAGTGAGAAATAGTATTTTCTTTGGCAATTCTTAAAATACCACCTTCTTCATTGGTAATAGTTTCTCCTGATTTGAAATTACCATACAAAGTTTTTACATACAGACTTCTACCAGAAGATAAGAATCCATTACTATTACCTTCAATTACTCCGTAAGCACCACTTTCAGAACCAACAATATATTTACCAGGACTGAAGTCTGATGTGATTAAAGAGTCAACTAATAACCTAGTAAAAAATACTGGGTTGAAGTATGAAAGATTGAAGATACCATTATAAGTAGATTCTCCTGAAGACAACCTTCCTTTAGAGATAACTACATCCGTATCAGGATTGAATCCTGTTGCATTTTTTAAAAGAGTGAAATCTTTTGGTTTTGCTACGCCAACTAACGGAGTGATAGTTTGATCATAATCAACAATAAATCCAATCTCATTAATTTCTTGTTGGGCATCAGACTCTTTGTTATACAGAAGTCTTCTTCTTGTACTTACATTATCGTCATACTCAATAAAAATAGTTTCTAAATAATCTTTTCTTCCAGCAACAGTTAGTTGTAAGAATTGTGCGTTAACATCTCCTACTTCTGGTCTTGTTACTTTGGCATAAGAAATAGTCTCTACACTCTTTACTGTAGATACAGCATTAGTAGATGTTCTTGTGTTAACAAAATAAATGTTCTTGAGGTCTGCACGATCTGAAGGAGTATTAGGTTCGATGCTCGATTCGTCAATCAACCCAAGATCTAAATCTGCAAACAAATAAATTGTTTTGATTGCATCATCTTTACCGAAAGATTTACCTCTTCTTTCTAAAGTCTGTAGATAATTAGTAGAAGACTCTAAATCATTTGATCCAATAGTTCCATCATTATATACAGAATTCAGGAAAATTGTTGGATATGCAGTAAGTTCTGAACCTTCTGCATTAAGTGGTACACTATTATAAACGTTAGTGATATTAAAACTAGCAAGACTATTTGTTTTAATACTAATGTTATCTCTAACTAATGTATCTCTTGCTTTATCTAATTCTAAATATTTTGTTTCCTTATTAACAATTTCATATCCACGGACATATGCTTTTCCGGGACCAACAGAAACTGTTAGTTTTTCTGATGCTTCTGTTGGTGTTAATCCATTAACAGTCTGATCAGTACCTAAAGAATAAATTCCTAAATTCCCACCTTGCTGATAATACTCTCGGATCTCGACATCAAAATTATCAACAATATAATCACCAGACTCATCGTATGTTCTTCTTGCTAAAGTTTCTTGTATAAGACTATAGTCAACTTTTCTTACCTGACGCTCTACAACACCATTCTTGATGGAAAGCAGTTGGATAAAATTCTTATCAGGAGTTTGATTATACTCATATTTTACAAGTTCTAATTGAATTTGTAATCTATGTGCTCCTGGAGATGCAAAATTAGAAGATCCTGCAGCATTATCATATAAACTAGAATCTTTTTCTGGTGTTACTACAGACTCGGATACGTTAAAACCAACTTTTATGGATGGTGTTTGGGTATATCCAGAAACAAGAATAAGACCTGCGTCATTACGAACAAAAAATCCATTGACAAAGTAGATACCTTCTTCTACTTTAACAGCAGAACCATATCCCATGGCAGGACTAGTAACAAAAGTCACCTCTCCTGTGTCTGGATTAGTTACAGAAATACTTGTAGGTAGAACACTGCCATCAGTACCAACAACAAGCAGAGGGCTATTAACGCCATCGACAATTTCCAGAGTTTCGCCTTGACGGAATGTTTCTTCGTCTCCACCATCACCTGCTGTAAGATACTTAACATAAATTGTGTCATTACTATTGTCTGTCGCTTTAGTTATGGCAAGAACTAAAGCAGACACTCCGGAAGACAATCCAGAAATTTTCTGTCCAACTAAATCAGAAATATCATACTTCTGATACACAATTTCGCCATCAATACTGATAGCAACTTCAGAAACCGATGATAGTTTTACAAAATCTAATTTTGTATTCAGACCAACCTCACCAGGAATAACCAGATCTCCCTGCTTAAACTGATGTTTGCCATAATTTTCAATCTGATTCTGCAGAATCGACTGGATACTATTCAGCTCCCTACCCTGAATGGGGTAGGAAGGTCTGAATAATACCTTGTAGAAGTCTTTCCCTGAATCGTAGTCGTCAAAATAAGGGATGGAGTTGAGATTAGTCTTCTGTGGCATTGTAATATACTACCGTCTGGTTGGAATTTAATTAATAAATCAGAACTCGATGACTAACTTGATATCTTCGATTTGATCAGCAGCTCTGGTAATTAGTCTTCTGTTCTCTATGTATATGAGATCTCCAGAGTTGTTTTCAATTTCTGGATTTGCCAAACCATCTACAAAAACAGAACCAACTAATTGAGTTCCATCCACAAGAGCAACTTCAACAGTACCTGCTGAACCAGAACCAGAACCATCAATGGTATTAGCAGCATCCGATTCAAACGCTCTCACAACACCGTTATCTTTATGCAAGGTAGGTGTTTGGATATACTTAAGAACGCCACTTCCAGGGGTTCCTGGAGTAGGTGTAGGACTTCCAGCATCAAGAGTCCAAGAAACTACAGTACCATGAGCAGTACCGCCACCTACAGTCTGACTGATAGACTCGTCAGCGATATAGTTTCCTGTTGCTCCAGTAACCTTAACTGCCTTCAATCCGTTTAATGTGTCTGCGGTGGCAAACGTTGTAGATCCAAACTCATAAGGATCTTTGATAATACCAATGCGGCGGAAATCATTATCTACAGGGAAGTCGCCAGCATTCTCGATGAAAGTAAGACGAATATTTGTCATAACTCTTTTGGAGTTAAGTTCCATCTCAAAGTCAGAACCATGTCCACCTTGTGGGGGCAGTACAGGATCTAATGCAGGAGTGTCAGTTGCTGTTACTGTTTCTGAAACTGTCAGTGCGCTATCAGAGAATAATCCAATTGCTTCTGTACTTCCGGCAGTACCTAAAGGAACACCGGTAACAAAAGGAATAGATGCATAAGTATAACCAGATCCTGGTGAGATTACTTTAGCACTAGTAACTACTCCACCACCGACTGTAACTTCCGCTACACCACCTACACCATCTCCTACTACAGAAGCATAGAATGTGCCTGATACAGGAGCAGTGAGAGTGCCTGGGTTGTTGATTAAAGCAATATCCAAAGCACCATTAGTTGCAGCTGCTTCAGTTGCAACTCTAGTAGTTTCTCCAGCAGCATTGATTGGCATAAAATCAGTAGACAAGAATGCCAATACATCATCGGTTGGGATGGTGTACATGTACTTCCAGACATAAGAATCGTCAGGAGCAGTGAAGATGCCGTTAGTGTAAGAACCTAAACCAGGTTGAGGATTTGTTCTGGGTTCGTGTTGAATATTAACGCCAGTTGGATTTGCTGCACTTTCTCCATTGTAGAGGCACTTGAATACCTCATACGATTGATTCATAATGTAGAATTTAGAATTGCCAATCGAAGTTGCACCCAATGATGCTGTTTTGCCAATCTGACCGCCACCAGCTGGTGTTGCAAAATAATCAGGTTTCCACATATCAAACTTGGGATTGTTAATAACATCCCAGTTATAACGTCTTACAACGTGCCTTGCATAAGAACTTGTAATTCTTTTAGCAGCAATGATATCACTGTAGATACCAAATTTTTCTGTTTGGTTATCAAGAGGAACTGGAGGAATATTCTCGGTGGAGAATCTGTATACTCCAGTTGTTGCTGTTACTGATTTGTTTGCATTGGTTGTCTGATTATAACCCGTTAACGTCGAACCAAGAGCAGGAGCATCAGTAACTAAAGGACCGATGCTTGAAAGAAGAAGAGAATTGTCAAGAACTTTAGTTACAGTTGCTTTAAAAGTAGCTCCTGCCCAAGACGCACCAACATACACTCCATCGCCAACGGCAAAAGAGTCTGGTCCGTCTACTGAATAAATTTCTAGATAAGACTCCCATGCTTGGGGTCTACCAACAAAGAAGTACATTCTACTCCTTTCACTGCCAGTGTCACTAGAACCTTCTGACAGGGATTCTAGGAACTGCTTTGCATTAAAAATTCTGAACTTTTCCGAGATAATAGCAGCCATTGAGAGTAAGGTTACGGGTTGATTTCTGTGTTATTTATATTTATACTGCTTAACCAGCAGTTTAATTAAGTAGTTGTTTCAATACCAATAGTTCTCAAAATAGAACCAGCGGGATGGTCAACTTCGGTTGTTCCATTAAGTGCTCTAGTTATACCAGATAATCTATCAGTACCAACTTTAGAAGCATAAGAAATAATTTCTTTTCCTATAATTAATTTTCCTGATGGAGGGAAATTAGTAGTATCTGGGATATCAATTTGTAAAGTATTTCCAATTAATAAATCAGCATCTAGATATGAAGCAAGTTCTTGGATAGATGGAATTGCGAAGTTCAATACTCTACCAGTAGTTGAAATATTGCTATCAGTAATAGCATAATTTTGTATCCAGGTATCATTACCATCATCAATAGATTTAAATTCACTGAAAGTTGTATCTAACTGTTCTAATGTAATTCCAGAAACATTTGCATAACCAACATCAATATATAGAGACTCAATAAAATCTCTTACCGATTTTCCAGGTAGATAATGACTATACAAGTATTCTGTATCACCCATCGGATTATTATTAAGATCCAAAACACCAGATTGGTGGTATTTTGTAACTGGGTTTAGATAGGTACTATAAGAAAGATCTTTGATTATTTCATAATCAACTTCAACAGTAGTTTCATTCCAAGACAAGTTATTGCTTTGGATAGTTGTCTGTACAATAGATGTATTTTCAAATTGAGTGGTGTTGAAAGTTACTACTAATGGATCTGGAGTCACAAAACATGTCAAAATCTCTGTTGCATCAACAGGAGATAGAGAAACTACTGCTGTTAGAGATTCCATCAAATTTCTATCCCATAGATAGACTTCACTGAAGATGCTTTGCATCTTGACAGCACCATAGATACCATCTTGAGCTTTTAATTTAAAATCAAAAGATGATTCTGGGTGATTGTTTTCTCTAACGACATTGTATCCTCTAGAAATAAGTACTCTAGGAGCAATAGCGTATCCAGATCCACCATCAACTAAAACAATATCAATAACTTGTCCACCATAAACAAGAACTTCCGCTCTTGCTCCACCACCAGCAGGAGTAGATGGAACAAAGTTTAAGACAGGTGGTGAGTTGTATTGATATGCAGTAGGGTTGATTAAAATATTATTATCAAAATACTGTTGTATATCTCTCTTATTCCAATCAAGACTTACTACGACACCATCTGCTACATTTGCAGTAACACTTAATCCTTCACCCTTTTTATCTTTATTGTATGATCCAACACTAATTTTACTAAAATAATTATTAGAAACTTGCTCGCCGGGACGATAGTCTTTAGTTTTTGCAAATAGTGGCACACTAAAAACTTCACGTTTTTCAGATTCACCATCAATTTGTATAAAATCTCCCACTCTCAAATTAGGATGCTCTTTGATAACAATCCCTTTATATTCGTAACTATCAATTAAATCACTGGTTGTTATAAAAGGAGAATAGTTACTTTCAACTCTATTCAACAGTCTTTCATTTTGTTCTGATAGTAAATATGAAATACTAAATGAATCAAATGAAACACTAATAGTATCAGTAGTTCCAGCAACAGTACGTCTGGAGAAATATACGGGTTCATCCGGAATTAAATCTACGTTTTGCGACCTGATAAACATTTCCCAGTCATCACCGTTAGAAAGACCAATATCAATAACTTCTCCCCAAACTCTTTGTGTGCCACCAACAATTTGATAAACCGTAGTTTTGTATGATGTGTTTTGTTTAAACCATGAATCAACTTGATTTCTGGTTCCTGCTCCAGTGAAAGTAACAGTTGTTCTGTTAAAGTAAGTATCGTTTTCAAAATCAAATAGTGTTACTGTAGAATTATAATCTTTTCCGTAGAAATATAAAATATCGACAGTAGCAGTGGTGTACGAACCATCTGGTTGTTTAGCATATCCCAAAGGATTCTCGAATGTAACAGAAGAACCATTAATTCTATAAGAAATGGAATCTCTCTGTAGAACACCGTCCACAAAAACATATGCATACAGTGGGGAATCGAAGTTTTTAACTCTTCCGTAACTATCTAAAATTGGATATGGATATGATGATCCATTAAAAGGTATTAATTTATTATTAATTCCCAGTCTCTCATATGATCCTACACTATATCCAAAGAAGTATTCTTCATTTTGTAATTGATCAGGAACACCTTCGTAAAGGTCTTTATGATTTTTCGGTGCTTTAGAGAATACAATTTGATCAGTTTTTGCTGAACTATTGAATCTTCTAATTTCATAGGAACCCTGTTGCAGAACAGAATTTAGATAGATTAAGAAATTTTCATTCTTGTCAGATTTTACAACTGAATTATCTTCATAGAACAAATCGAAGATCCTCGTTCTACCGTCAAAGTTATTAGTAATATTTTTTAACTTTTTCAGATACTTATTATTATCTACATCTTCTCTGAACTGGAAACCTCTGATATAATAATTTTGTGCAGGAACATCAACTATATTACCATCTACAAGTTGTTGTCTCTTGCCAATAGGTGGTTCGTAGAATGTAATCTGATTACCATCAATTTTATATGATGTTCCAGGATTTTGTGCTACACCATCAATAGTAATCATGATAGACTGATTATTATCAGGGGAGAATGCAGTTCCTGTACTTTTATCTTTTAATGTAAATGTTTTATTTCCAATTTTAAGACCAGTAGAGTCATCATATTTCCCATCAAATTCTGGAGACAATACAATTTCTCTAACTCTAGTTAGAGTCTCATCAAAAGAATCTACAGATGCAGATCCAGCACCTCTAACAATAGTAGAATCTTCAACTTTAATTACTTCTGTAGTAATAGTTCTTCTTGTAGTATAAGAAGAAACTGCTGCTGTTGGTAGAATTAAATAATTAGTTATTTTTTCGGAAGGTGACTGATCACCTTTCATTTTGATGTCAGCCGAAGATTCAATGTAAACCTCCCCGAACATTTTAAATCCAGCTGGATGTGTAGTATCTTTTACTAGATTTCTCCAGTTATTGATAGGAGTTTTACTTCTAATAACATATGAATAATCTTGGTAAAAATAAGAATCAGTAATTCTTTGATTTACCGAGCTCAATTTTCCTCTGTCGGAATTGAATTTGCCAAGAGTCCTTGTTCTGGTATTAATTACTGGAGTGAAAAAAGTTTTAGTAACAGAGATTACATTTGCTGTTTTACCTTTTGATCTTCCATTAATAGGATAACCCTCTCGGAATACTCCACTAACATTGACTAAACGTAAAATATTAGATCCTTTATTCCATCCATTAGATGCAACTTTACCAGAAGCAAATATAACACCATTTATTTTTTGCTCAATACGCTCTCCATCACCAAATGAATCTAATTCAAAATTAGATAAAGTCAGTACTTGTGGGGCTTCGTAGTAAGATTGGATAGAATCATCTTTAAAATAAAAAGTACCATTATTAATGAACCTGATACTTTGAGGAATTCCAATATCATTAGACTCGAAGAATAGTTTATTATCAGTCTCAATAATATCAATTTTTGGTGTGGAATAGTAATCCTTACCAGGATTTAAAATTTCTACTGCAGTAACAGTACCATTATCAACTTTGACTGCCAACTCTAATCCAGTTCCATCGCCGGAAACATATGCTTTAGGTTTAGAATAATTTTGTCCAGCAAAATCAATATCTATTTTACTAATAGAATTAGATGATGCATCACGAACTGCTTTTACTTCTGCTTTATATCCTTGTGCAGGAACAACTCCTTCGATTGAAGGAAGAAATTCATAATTCTCTCCAAGATTGTCTAATACAATAGAAGCAATTTTGCCTACAGATCTGCCTTTGTACTGAATATTACCAGATCCATCGTATTGAGGTACGTCATCCAAACTATAAACAAATTTGGTATCGGTTGTAAATACAACTCGTTTGCGACCAGCAAGAGGATCTTCCTTAACTCTTAAGAAAGAACTATTAGTATTTGTGGAAGAATTTGTAAGGAAATAGTAATATGTAGTATAGTCTACATTTTTTCTTTTAACATCTCCGATGTTTGCACCATATCCTAATCTGATTCTGACAAATGATCCAGCATTTCCTGGTTCTGCCAATCCAACTTCTTTTTCTTCTGTGAATACATTATAATTTGAACTAGTAGAAATATCTAAATATGATCCCAACATGGAAGGGTGACTAGTGTCAAATTTGTAAAAGTAATATTTTTGAATATCTACAATAGGATTTGTTAAGAAATTAGTATTGTCCAGAGAAAATAGTAGTCTATCATCTAAAGGATCTACATTAGATACTGATACAATCTTTGTGGGAACACTATGATCTGGGAATGATGAAACCGATGTTATTTCATTCGGACTAATAGCATCAAATCCATAATTAACTACTAATCTATGAGTAATTTCATCATAAGAAACAACAAACGGATCATTAACAGTATTGCCAATAATTTGAGTTCCTGGAGTAAATCTATATTTTGGTTGATATGAAGTTACTACAGAATTGGGAAGATGATTAACAACAGTAGTTCCATTAACACCCCTCTCTAACGATACTTTTCGATTGTTAGAATCTACAGAAGTTACTCTAATAATCTCACTACCTACTGATAGCAAGTCATTCTCGGAAAGAGAAAATGTTTTATCTAAAACAATTTCAGTTCTCTGTAATCCTAATCCAACAGCATTAACAGATAATAGAGGAATAGCAGTACTTGGTTCTGGGTATACAACAAGTTCTCCGACCATTTCTGGGTGAGATACACAAACGTAATAATATGTACCTGGTGCTTGAGGAGCAAACGTAATAGTCTCTGTCTCGTCAGAAGATCCATTATTAGTTACTCCTGTTGCAGGAGTATATGTTGCTATCTCTAATGCAACACCATCTTCTTGTCTAATCGTAGTTGAATAATCAGAAACAATCCAAATAACATGACCAGGTATTGGATTTACAGTAAATGTAGACCCAACACGCATATCATATGCAGGATTTATTACACCGTCAACATCGAATCTAAATTGTGGTAAAGGTGCTCCAGGACCAGAAGTAGTTCCACTTGCAGTAATTGATATACCATTAATAGTGACAGAACTATCTAATAACTCTCCAGGAACAGTTGTGCGATATTCAAACCAATCGTTGTCTGTATCTTCCCCCAGGTAGATATGTTCAACTCCATTACTATCAATAAAAATATCATTTACCTCACCTACAAATGCTATTACAGCAGCTTTGTCTGCACTATCTACTTGGAAAAACCCAATATCATATAATGCAACTTCGTCTGCATTCAATTGAACCATTACTGGGTCAATATCAGCATCAAAAATTGTAGGATCTGCTTTTGCAATACTAGCTGGATTAATAGTTAATATATCATCACTAGTGTATCCAGAACCACCATCGGTAACTACAATAGATTCAATTTGACCGCTAAAATCAAAATTAGTAGTATTTACAGTTACTGTTGCTTTAGCATTATCACTATCACCAGGAGATCCTACAGTTTCTCTAACATTTGTAAAATTACTGAAAATGAGCTCCACATTCTCATAAACTCCGCCAGCATAGTCTCTACCAAGACCAACCATGGTGGAATCACCAACTCCTGTATCATTTATTTTTCCTCTAAATGATTGTGGAGTAAGATTGACTTCTTGATAATCTTTCTTGGCAACGTAATATAATGTTTCGGTGACAGATTCGTCAGGATCAATTTGGATATCTACATCATCTCCTTCAGCAAAATCATGTACTCCTGCAGTTTCTGCAATAGCAATAGATTCATTTACTGAGGTAATGTCTACTCCCTGACTTAAGTTGGTAATAGCAACAATTTCTGAACCAGCAGTGTTTGCTAAATCACCACTCTTTAAAATAGTTTTTCCTTCGTCATAATTTAGATAATCTGAAAAACTACCACTGATTACTTTTACTCTTACAGAATTCTGGTCAATTGTAGATGATAATACTAAAGAACTAGCGATTACATTAGATGGGTCATCAATAAGAACCAAATCTAACGTAACATCCTTTGTATATGTACTACTCTTGCTTAACAGTATATTTAAAACTACCGAACTAGATTCAATCGGTGATCCAGATTCAAATGTATTATTAATAGCTCGCAATACAAATGTAGTCTCTTCAATAGTATCTCGAAGTAACTCTCCTGTAGCACCTGTTGATGGTTGAGTGATAGTATCGCCAGCAAACGAGTAGAATGGTTGTGCTGATGTCAATACTGATGCTTTAGTCTCTCTCGATTCTAATGATGTAACTGGTTTTCCAAAAGTGGAAGAAACTCTTCCTGTAGCACCAGATCCCCCAGTACCAGCATTATTTACATAGACTCTGGAACCAACTGAAAAGTTTGGTTGAGAATCTTCTACAATAACTCCAGAAACAGAACCTTTAGAAACAGAATCAATGATTGCAATTTCTGACTGACCATTCTGTTCAGTTCCTGTAATAAATAATCTCTTTGCTTCTTTTGGGATAGCATTTTGAGTAACATCAGACTGATAGTTTGATTTTACTGGCAATGAGTAATAATTTTCTCCAATGATATATGGAAAAACAGGAACGCCTGTATCATCAATTGTTAGAAAATATGCATATATTCCTCTAGGAAATTCTGGGGTTACACAAAATCTTCCGTTATTAACATCTAATCGTGTTTTTCCAGTATCAACAGTTGGTGACCACTCGTAGTCATCTACAAATGTTCCCATTTCGTAGGGAGCATCTATAGGACCACCTACTCTAGATGATTTAATAGAATATCCACTTTCCATTCTGGCAATATCAGAAGTTGGATTTAATGGATTCTCATAACCATAAGGTCCATAGATAGGATTTCCATCATATGCATAACCTAAAATAGGCGAGTGAGTCTTTGCTGCACTAGTTTCTACTAATGTAGTAGTAGCCACATTATCATTTAATCGCAATCTCAATCTTCTTGGATTTGAAATTACTCCATAGTAATTTTTATCTCTATTGTAACCTGATACTACTAATCCACCATTGTCGTCAAGAGTTGTATTAAAATGCCTGTTTTTTACCCATTCTTTAATATTTGCTCTTGCAGATGCAGAATTTGAAAATGCATCTGGAATTACTGTAACAACTACATTTTCTTGAGTATAGAATTTACCACCAGAAATTTTTTCCAGACCAGTAATATGACCCTGTGGAGAAACGGTAGCATGATATTCAGCAAATCTTCCTTTACCAGAAAAATCACTAATAAGAATTACCGGAGATGCTGAATAGTATTCTCCCGGATTTACAATACGAATACTAGTAATTTCTCCTGATGTTACGATAGGTTCTAAAACAGCAGATCTACCACTAACAATTTCAATATTAGGAACAGCAGTGTAGTTACTATTATCTGTACTAACAATTCCAGAAACAGTGTCTCCAGTCAAGATAGCATCTGCTTTACCTACTACACCATTAACTAAAACGAATGGAGGTTTTTGATATCCAGATCCTCTACGAGTAACCACAAATTCTGTAATAGGACCATATTCAATTAAATCTTCGTTTTTAAATCCAAATGCAATTGACCCATCAACAAAAAGACCAATATCTCTTCTAGGAGTCTTGTAGATTTCTGATGTGGTAGTTGTCTCTTTTGGAATAATTTTAAGAAGTTGGGGATCTGAAAGAGTGTCAGTAACTCCTGATGGTAAAATTCTTGTGGATGGGTATGAAGAAGTGGCAAAATAGTATAAATCATCATCTTCATAGATTGAACCGACTCCTGCAAGTACTTTTGATAAAGCCTGTCCCACACTGGGATTTAAGGGAACTGATGGACTATCTCCAGAGACATTTACTTTCCATCGATAGTTTTTATCAGAATCACTGAATAAAAGCGGATCTGCAGATTCAAACCCTGGATTAGAAACCTGGATACGATCATTAACGGATGAATATGGGTTAGCACCGTCAATAAGTAAAGTATTGAGAGTTCCGTATACTAATAAAGAAACAACACCATTAGGAGTAACAGATTTTAATGTAGAGTAATTAGTAACTTCATCTCCTACACTATGAGTTCTATTAATTGTTCCTCTCTGTTTGATTACAAATTGGCGTGCATTCTTACCTTCATAAGAAATTACCTCGTTATTAATAACAATGACACCATTAGTATCATCCCATCCAAATGTAGAATCTACAGTAATAGTATCACCAGTAGTTTGAGCAGGATCAACAATTCTATTAAGAACCGTTCTTTGGGGAATTACAAATTCTGAATTGATTGATTGTGGATTAACAACTAGATTAAATAACTGATCTCCGTTATTAGAATCTACTGTATAGAAATTTTCGATTACAGCAGATGCATAATTCACATTAGCATTATTATCAGACTGTTGTATTACAGTTTGTCCGATCAACCATTCTGGATTTCCTGAAAGAATCCTACATTGAATTACATAGGCAGAGTCCCAATCAGAAACCGAAGCTTTTAATGTTTGGTCTTTAGGGTTGTATGTAGTGGGGGTATCATTATCAGATACAATAGTATTAAAAAGAAATCTGATAGATTTATCAGTTCCTTTTACTTTATAAAAATTAGAAATATTTTTGATAAGCGTTCGCTTATCTACATCCTTTTTGATGTATTCTTCTGGAAAAGATTCTAAATACTGAATTTCAAATGACTTTACAATAGCATATAAAAACAGATGACTTAAATTATCAACATTACTGCCATTATCATGAGTAGTCGAATCTGATGAAACAAATTTTGATTTAGAATACAAATCACCGAGTTGAGTAGTACCACTCACTCCTCTAGAAACTTCTAGCAGTTCTGTTCCTGTTCTCTCTTTATAGAAACAAATTTCATCACCAATTTTAACATAACCATTTTTTAGTGGGAATGAAGATGCATCCGCAACAATAATGGTAGTATCAGTGATATTTAAAGATGATGAAAGAGTTGTTCTCTCTTGTAACAACTTTTTCTCATAAAAATCAATATCGTAGTATGATCTTAAATTTGTAATAATATCTAAAGGATTTCCAGTAGACTCTAAATTTTCATAGTAAGATTCGAGAACTTTCTTAAAGTTCTCGTATTCGGATACAATAAATCCTGGAAGTTGATCTTCAATGAGTGAAGAGATCTGTGTATTCATCTAGTTACTCTGGATATACCTTGAACTTACTATTAGAAATGTCTACATCTAAATATAGACTTCTTTCTGCGGTAATGTCATTACTAGCAGGTTGTACCCTGACTTGAATTCTATTATCGAAGAAACTACCGAGAATGATGGTTAAATCATATAACATAATTTCACCTTTTGCATAATCAACGGTTCCTAAAGAATCATTCAACACAACTTTTTCACCAGTTGCAGGATCTATTCTATATAGGGCAATTTTCCCCTCCCTATCTTCAAAGTAAACAGTGTAATTAGGATATTCACTAACTTTAAATCCAGTACTTTGTAGTACAGGTCCATCACATGATTTTCTAAATGCGTTTTGGAAACATAACTCATAAAAATACGTAGAATTTAATGCAGGATAAAAATCTCTACGTAACATAATACTAGTAGTATTTGAGTTGACGGACGCATCGGATTCGTCAATCACTCCAACATACTTACTAAATCTAAACTTACCATTGAATTGTTCAGTTTCTGATAGTTGGGTGTAATTATCTACCGCACTAATGACTTTAGATTTAATTTCTTCTGGAAATTGTGTAGTCTCTCTAGTATTGTAATATATGGAACTATCGATCTCAATATAAAGAACTGATGGATCTAAAATATCTGGGGTAACAGACGCAACAGAATAATCTTTAAGACCTTCAATAATTTGCTGTTTGGTGAATGTTGATAAAGATGAACCACTATTTGGTTTTATAATAATCTTTACCGTACCATATTCAGGATATCTCTCTTCTTCACCGCCGTATACAATGATATCAGAGACTGCTGGATAGATCTTTCTTACAATTGCTGCATAATCTTTAGCAGTTACTGCTCTATTCTGTGTTGCATACTGCTTTGGAGCATTAAATTTAATCTTATCAATTGATTCAATAGCCGCTCCTCCAGAGGCATTAGAAACAGTTACTACATTAGATACTGTTATAGGATATACTTGATCACTCTCATCAAGTAACGTTCCAGCAAATGTAAACTGTGAAGCACCATTAGTTGCTTCTCCATTAGTAATTAAGTATGATACATCAACTACCTGATCATTTTCTAATGCCTTGCCGATAACATTGTCGCCAAAGAATAACTGATACTGCTCGTCTAATGATTCATCAACATAGTAGATATTATTTGAAGACGTAATATCAATAATAGTATCAATTTGATTGTAATATACAAATGCTGATGATGTTGGAGATTCAAATACTCTCACTCTAATAGTGCTTGTATCGGTATTTGAATTCGATAGAACAAAATTCTGTCTTGATAACGAAGTATCAACTACAAATTGGTTGGTAATTAAATTACCTTCAAATAATGATACATTATTAAAGAATGCCTCATTGTTTTCCACAGGCACCTTAATATCATCAATTGCAACATAACGATACAATTGATCATCAAATGTAGTAACAAATCCCGTACCCTTCTTGAGAATAATAGTAGAAGGTGCCGTACCAGGAAATGTTACTTTAAAATTAATAATTGCTTCTGGCGCAACAACAGACTTTGGTTTATATCCTAATTGCTTCGCCAATGTAATAACATTATCTCTTAAAGTCGCAGACTCAAGAAATAATTCATTCGTCACCATGTTGGTGTTGAATGCAGTATAATATGTATTATATGCTAATACATCTAATAGATTTGCCCATACAGAACCTTCAAAATCAAAGTCAGTAAAATCTGTCCTTGACCTCAAGTAATCTTTGAGTTCTGTTTTAATATCGGTAAAATCTAAATTACTAACCTGAACGTACTTCATTATTGAGTTCTCTGCAGAAGGAAGTTAATTTGTAGTGGTGTAACGTCTTCGCGACCACGAATCTCAAATTCAAAATTCACATCAAATGCATTATCAACAAAATTGGGTTCTACTGTCAACCCAACCACGTTCACTCTTGGTTCATAATTACGAATAGTATCATTGATCTCATTCTTAATAAGTGCTGCCACACCAAAATCTAATGGTTCAAACAACAACTGTGATAAACTAGATCCTAATTGTGGTTGAAAAGGACGCTCACCAGGAACAGTCATCAATAAGTTAACAATTGACTGCTTAATGGCAGCATCCTCTTTCGATACTTGCAAATCACCAGTAATCGGATGTGGTTTGAAATTAACCTTTAAATCCTTAAAAGGAGCGAGATCTGGCACAACAGGACACGTTTATTTTTATTTAGTAGGCTTTTCTTGCTTCTCTTCAGTTGCCTTCTTTAAAAATCTGTCAGAATCGACTTGAGTGATTAATGTCATACCTCTTTTGATAAAATCTTTACTTTTATCTGTTGGTGAATTGCCCATTGTACTCTCCTGTAGTTTATATTATGATTTATTTGAAAAAGGGGGAAATCCCCCTATTAGTCAACCGCGACCTTGACCGCGATAACGCTTCTTTGCTTTGTTACGTGAAGTAGCAGTATACTTCGTGTGCTTACCCATACCTTGTCTGGTTCTCTTGGGTTGTGGTTCGATTGTAATGTTGCTAGTCAGACTTGGACGACGTGCCATGAGTTTTAGTGTGAACTACAGTTATTATACCACAAAATCAACCACCTGCCAATACCGAGTGGGAACCTTGTGCCATAACAGCAGCACCACCAGCACCAAGACTTGTCAGAACATCCCCGATACGTGCTGCTGGTCTCTTGTTTAGAAATATGGTTTTAGATCCTTTTGAAATCTGATCAATATGGGGAGGTTTCTTTGGGCAGATATGTGGTGCAGTTACATCCCCTACTTGTGCTGCTGGTATCTTATTAACTAATACTGTACCTACAGTGCTTGCAATGGGTACTGGATGCCAACATCCGTGACCACTCTCGAAGTCGCCTAGACGACTCATTCCAGATCCTACCATTAGAACTTTGCCTCCTCTCCCGGTAATGCTCTCTTCTGTCTATTTATTCGGTACTTGATACGTTCACCATGTGGTGTCCAATTATTATCAACATCCATATATGCTGGAAAAATCCAAGTATATGGTGGACATGTACTTGTTACAGTAATCGTAAAGAATAATCGCTCCACCTGTATTTGTGAAGGCTTCATTGACCACATATAACTACTATTCACTGATGCTTGTTCTGCTGCCGCAGATCCTACAGTTACGGCAGCTGCACCTGGTCCAACCTCATTCATACTGATGGGCAGAGTTCCGCTCCCCGGTATATTCTTCGCTACACTAATTCCTTTATCTCTAGGAAACCCCGGAGTCTTTACAATACCAACACCACCCTGTCGTGATGCCCCTCGGATATTATCTCTCGTTGATGGAGTTTCTTTACCTTGATATAATTCGGAGAATCCTGCATCTCCATCCCAAAAGTACTTCTCGGTCACATACCCAGATATAGGAACCGGTAATACTAACGTAAATACCGGTGCTGATGTGATATCAAAATACTTTATATAAGGTTCATTATAAATTGGCATAGCCATCTCTGGAATCGGTCCTACACCGCCCCGAGACATCAATACGGTTACACCTACCCCAGTACGCCCAACACTGCTTCCAGGGGCAATACTGATGCCTGTGATTAACTCTGGTGATGGTTGTGCCAGGGAAAAAGGAGTGCCGCCAGGACACGTTGTACTACTCTGTGCTGTAATCGGTACAGGATTGATGTTTTCGTATATGTTTAATGATGCACTTTCTCGAAATGTACCAAACATTCCTACACCAGGAGTTGGTAAGATCTCCCACATACCTCCAGACTGTATGAAACCCGGTCCTGGTAATAGTATTGCCATTACTTCTCTAACTTCTGTAATCGTATCTCTACATCATCAAAGAATTCTGTGATCTTCTCATGCTTCTCTGATCCAGGACGCTTATACATTAATTGAGGAGATTTTAGACGCTCAACCTCTTGCTTTAGCACCTGGATCTGCTCTAAGGCATACTCAAGCACTTGTTCAACTGTCAGATTGCTGTTCTCTGGGTTCTGTGATTTCTTTGAGTAATTCAAATCTTTCATCCTCTTTCTTTGGGTTCTTAAAGTTCTCGGCAGCTCGTTGCTCAAACTGCTCACAGAAATCATCGAACTCATTCAATACTTCTGCTTGCTTATTCAGATAACTATCGTAGTCTTTCATAACTCAACTATTTTGACCTATTTTTTCTGGCGGAAATTTTTTTGATTTCACGGAAATATTTATCTCGTTTGGGTAACACTTTGTAGGTTAGGAAGAAGGTACTTTTTTAGCCCGGCGACCCGCCAATACGGCATAGGGGGGCAAAATACAGTCTGCCCCCGGTATGGTATACTGTCAGACGGGGGTGACCCCTTACAGTTCAGCGAGCATCTCATCCATGCGATCGGTGTCTACGTCATCGGATAACCAGGAGATGCCGTCGCCTGTGATGTACTCACCGAATTCATCGATGAATCGCTTTGCCCATGCTCTGTATCCTAGATTCTGGTTTTCTTTGGCGTGGCGGTAGATCATCTCATCGTTGCCGATCCACAGTGCCACGTTCCAGGTGTGGTAGTTTGTCCAACCGTTGTAGGTAGCGTCAGTCATGGTGTCCTGTGTTGTGTTCTCTTGTATTGTAGTCGGTAGAGGGGTGCTGTCTATCAGAGCAGTGCCAGTGCCTCATCCGACACACTGACAACGGATTCGTCTGCATAGACACGCACCCATGCCATGGGGTTGCCGCCTGGATAGATCTTGAAGATCATCATGTCTTCGCCCTGTCCGTGGCGCTCATTCATTGCACGCCAGATGCCAGCAATCTTGTAGGCGTGGTCGATGCTGATGGCATAGTCACAACCGTATCCATCGAAGTTGCCCCATGATGCAGGTTGGACGGCGTAGGTGGGTTGAGTCATTGGTTTGTTTGTTTGTTGAACTTAGTCTACAGGGTCAGGGGTCAGTGTCTGTCGCTGATGTTCCAGTTAGTGAATTGGTCGGGTTGGATGCGACCTGCTCTCACTGCCTGCCTGTACTCGTGCTCTGCCTGCTGCTGCTTCAAGATGTTTTGCATCACGGTCTCCATCAATGGCGATGGGTTGCCGGTGGTGATGAATTGTCCGTTGTGATGGCGTTGAATGTTTTTCATGTCTTTATTATAGGTGTTGTGAGGGGCATTGCCTGCCCCTGTGTGACACTAGACCAAGTGATCTGCAACCGCTTGCATAATGTCGCCATACTCGCCTACGATGTCACCGAATGAATCACGGATGAAAGCGTATGAATCGGACTCGTCATGCATAGAAAAACAAAGGTCCATAGCACGATCCAGATCGGTCGTGATCTCGGTCTCCCCAAGAGCAGGGCAGGTGATTTCGTAAGTTGTTTTGTTCATACTGACAGTATGGCAGTTTTGAGGGGCAATTGCAAGCAATGGTGGACGGTTCGGCAACCGGAGCGAAGCGGCCGAACCTGGGTATCATTTAACCTCACCGAGTTCATGATCAATAGCATCAACAATTGCTGAATGAATGTGATCATAGTCTTGCAGGTTAGTTAACACGTCCTGGCAGACTTCATCTGATTGATACAC
>Ga0098051_1000085_pt1 | contig 34653 bp, 31 predicted proteins | sample 14BtaG_FD_77069 | JGI IMG/M metagenome (GOLD analysis project Ga0098051, IMG submission 77069) | Marine viral communities from the Subarctic Pacific Ocean - 14B_ETSP_OMZ_AT15311_CsCl metaG | ecosystem: Environmental > Aquatic > Marine > Oceanic | place: Pacific Ocean | collected 2015-01-18 | reverse complement strand
AGTTCATCATCTTACTATCACGCTCTGCTAAGAATAGCAGGTAGCATGTGAGAGCGACAAAGGCAATGATGCCGCTCAGGAGATACTGTGTGATCTTCATTGAATCAACCTACTGCCATTGGCATGTACTCAGAGCGTGGCATTTGCTCTACATTGTAACCAGTGACCTCAGCACCGTTAGCAATGCGCTCTGCCCACTCGTGCTTAGCGGTGAGCATGGTCACAGTGCTGTAGGACTTGAGACCGTTAGAGTTGAAGGTGACGCGCTTCTGGAAACGCTTGACGACAGTGCCAGACTCTTCAGCGATGAATGCTTCAGGGAAGAAGTCAACGGTGGTGACGAGTGTGGTGAGTTGCATGGGGTGTGTTCCTTTGACTCTCTTAATATACATGGTTTTGGGGTGCTGTGCCACAATAGTGGACACTCCGTCAACTGTCACCCCATATGGGATGGAGTTCTGTTTTTGCATGTAGTGTCATATTGATATGTTGTTCCCATGCAACAGCATCATCTAAGTTATAAAATACTGCCTCCTGTTTCGCTTGTCCCTTCTTCTTGGTCTTCATCCACACAACTGCATACTTCATTCCAATACTCGCGAAAAACACATAAAGTTGACTGATAACGACCATGACGACATGATGGGTCAGGTCGATCGATGTAGCAAATAGTGATATACCTATCACTAATAAAATCCACCCATCCTTTGACGGCGTGGTATTCAACCATCATACCACGAGTAAATTTCACTCGTCAACCTCTTCAAATAGTTTACGGTCTTTGTTCTCTGCTTTAGGAAGACGGAACATCTCCTTCAAATCATTTAGATCATTCAACTGACGCTGAAGATTATCAATTTGTGCTTGTAGAATCTGAAAGTTCTGGTCATTGTTGCTCTGCATCATCAACATGTTGTTGATTGCTTGTTTAAAATCTTCTTCAGTCATTATTCAGGAATTTTGTATTCTAGGTCGAGATCAGTGTTGCCAGTCATAAGATCTCGAAGAGTCATAGCACGACAGTATGCTGTCTTGTGATATTCTATCACATCATCGACGCCAGATAGCATCTCTTCATATGTTTGTCGTGCTGATACTTTATCATCTTGGAGGTAATCATCGATCGCATCTTGCATACGATCTTTACGCTGTTTTGAATACTCATTTTTCCAGTGATCGTCTGAGGTTTTGATGTTTGGGCGTTCTTTAATAATCATAAGTAAAATTCTTCGTTGCGTCGTTTGTCAAGGTATTCAATGATCTCACTACGCCACTCAAGTAGTTCATGGTAGCATTGTTGATCATGTGCATCTTGACGAAGTTCGTGATCTGGTTTCAATACACTCTCATAGAATATAAAGAATGCGTCCTTACTCTTCTCTTGTTTAGTAGTGTCGCAAGTCATGTGATTTGTGGCATTGTGATACTATGTAAATGATAATACACTAGATTTAAGGCGTTCGGTTGTGATCTTAATATAATCTTTATCAATCTCGTATCCGATCCAGTTACGGTTAAGAGACTGAGCAACGAGAGCGGTAGTACCAGACCCCATAAAAGGATCCAGAACCGTGTCTCCTGCCTCTGTAGTGAGTTGTATGCAATTGCGTACCAACTTGTCAGGGAATGGAGCAGGGTGCTGCTTCTGACGATCAGGAGGAATCACCCACACCTCACTACGATACTGTTGATCAACAGCATCACGGAACACCTTGGGTTTCTTTTTACAGAACCAATAAATGTGCTCAGTACATGGCACAAGAACATCATTGCGAATGTTAGGTGAGTTGCGTCTATCCCAGATGATTAGTTGATACAGTTGTGCATCACTATGGGCAATGAAATCAGTAGGGAGATAGCATCTATTCTTGTGTCTTCGTGGTTTGTGATTGAAGAAGATGCTACCATCATCTTTGATCACCCTGTGACACTCATTCAAGAATGCTACCATCCATGCCTGATACTCTTGCTCTGGCATATCATCACCATAGGTAGAATAATCAATGTTAAACTTACCCCAGATCTGATTGCCGCGCTTGACATTGCCTAGCAAACCTTTCTTATTGTATGGTGGTGATGTAATAATGCAATCAATAGAACTCTCGTCAAGTTCTTTCATGCCTTCAATACAGTCTTTTTCGATAATCATACGAACAAGTTAAGGTGAATGTGCCAGAGAACATTGTAGCGATTGCTGGGGTTACGCTTACCCTCACGCTGAAAGTGAAAGAGAGTCTTGCCGTTGAGTTTCAAATGAACCCCACCACTCAAGAACTTCCACTCTGCTTGTTCTATTTTACCAATAATCTGCTGATAAGTCAACTCATACTCTTGAGTTGGCATGTGATTGTACACTACATGAGTAATGTCAAACCCGTTCTTGATAATGAGATCAACTACAGCACGCTTATTATCATCAAGGAACTGTTTGAATGCCTCAGTATATTGTGTGTCTATCTGTTTAATAGTACGGCGATCTTTGCCGTTGTAGTCATATTCTTTGTTGCCACAGAAATGCTTGACAAACTCAGCAGAATCACCTGTGATGTTGAGAACCTCCATGAAATGCTTTTGTGTAGTTAGATGCACCTGGGTGCTGCTACCACTAGCATTCTTGATACTAACACGCTTGTTAGCATCCTGTCCGTCAATCTTAGTGCGTGATCCGCCAATCTGCTCAAGACCATGAGCATCACACACCGCTTTCTCTTTAATATCAGAGTATTCCTCGCGGATCTTGTAACCTTGTTCAGCAGTGAGTGGCATGGGGTCGATTGCTTATGGAATAATTATAGACAAAAAAAGGACGCATGTGCGTCCCTGTAGTCCACTATGCGGACTGTCCACTCCCTGTGTCGAGATAGAAATTTCCTGATATTGATATTCTGTAGTCATCGGATGTATAGAATGGATAGACACAATGCTTCATGGTTGATGGAAACAATAGTATCATACCCTCATATGATGGATCAATTGGTAGTTTGTGACTGTAGATACCACCAAAAGTATCATTATAAAAGAATTCAAACTTACCATTAGATGTTAGTGCATCCTTGTGTAGTTTTTGAGTAAATGACACACCATCTTCATCTTCTCTTGTGTATGGTATCTTTAACCATAATACAAAACTAAAAGCACCACCATGATCATGCACGGGGTTGTACTCATACTTCTTCTGAAAGTTTACCCATGCATCTCTTAAAATAATAGGCACACCATCAGATAACACACCAAGTTTCGCTCTATTATATGTTGGATACTCTTGTAGATATGCACCAACCATAGGCAGAACTAGTGTCTCTAACTGCTGTTTACACTGATCAGGTAAGAAATACTCATGATCTATGTGACCAATAAGATCTTCATTAGCAGGCACTGCACTGCCAAAGTTATTACGAATGAGATCAACTTGACGATATAGAAATTCTAGATCATCTCGTGTAAACTTATTATATGTAACACCAAATGTTTTTAGATCATCAAACTGCATCATCACTTACCTGAGTTAAATCTTCAATAGCAGATACTGGTACTTCATGTTCACCAGCAATCAAATACCAGTATTCGCCATCTCTCATACCCAGATAACATAGTTCACTCTCTGGAAATGAGTTTTCTCTCATCATTGCTTGTAACTGCAAATGAGTAAGTTCTGATTGTGTTGGTACTTTCATTGTCCTTGGTAATTTGTACGAAGATGATGGTCTAATGGGGTAACTCTAAATGCTACAGATGATCTATAGATATATGGTTCAGTTGGTCCTAAACCTCTGTGTGGGTGTTTTGATGGTACTAATATAACGCGACCAGGAATATACTCGTGTTCCTCCACAATTTCACCGTCTGATGTACACAACTGAAACTGTCCACCCCACTCTTGTTTCCATGTGGCACAAGAGAATAATAGTATAGTATAGTCGTTTGGATCAGGACTATCAACATGTGTAGTGCCATCACAACCACTGTGCTGCACATTTACAGTTATCTGAGAGCAATAGAAGTATGCATTGAGTTCTTTCTCAACTACTTTCAAGATCTTAAAGAAGTCTTCACACTCAGGTTTCAATGTGGTGATAGTATTAATATCCTCACGATTGAATAGTATTTGACCCATCAGTCTATGTGTGCCTTCTGTGCCATAAGGATATGTTTTCCTATTAGCAATATTATTTGTAGACAGGGGAATATCTCTCACCACTGAATCTATTTGATGTAGATATACAGGATCAAACAATCCATCAATAACTTTACAGATCATTTTGGTTCGACATTAATATTATATGACAAGGATATCCTATCTGATTGTGATAGATTCTCCTCAACATAGTGTACAAGGTGTGTTGGAAAGAAATACCCAGTGCCAGCAGTGGGAATAATCTTCTGTTCTAGTTTGACACCAGCAAACATAGATGTCATTCTAGCAGTGTTGGAACATTGATGGGGATTCAAAATACTAAGCGTACCACAATCTTCTGGTGCTTGCAAGTAATATACTCCAGTAAAATCTCCTTGGTGTACATGTGGTACATGCACAGCACCTGGTGGATTGATATTACAAAACAAATTACCAAGATAAAATCGTGTCTCAACCAATGGCAACATTTGATCACAAATAAACCTCTCAAACTCTACAGCAAGTAGATCAGTGAGAGGTTTAAGTTGTGGAAAATTCTCTAGATGATTCTTCTGCCATCCATTTCTATTAGATCTAACATCAGAAGTAGATTGTGCTTTCTTGTATTGATATAAGAAATCAATAACTCGTTCGTTTACATCTAAACAATCAAGTTTATACTCGTGGATAATACTACCAAGGATCATGTTACAGTTTCAAAGTCACTAACATCAAATGTATACAGTTTTTTATCTACTAACTCACCACCACTATATTTAAATTTGATGGAGAATTGTTGCCAAGATGGACTATTTGTCTTACAATATGCAACCTCGTCTGTTGTTAAAAGATCTGCTTCAATCATTCTATCAAAGTAATGATTCTTTCTACCGAGATAAGAATCATGATTGCCACCACTAATATAAAGATCTTTCTGGAAGAAAGCACTTACAAATTCTACAGACAGTGTATCATCATTTGGATCTACTTGCAAGCGAATTGGAGAACTAAACGATGTGGATGCATTATTAGATGTCTTCAATTCTTCAAAACTAAGATCTACAAACTTCTGTAGTTTATCATAGTTAGGAAGATTCAGAAGTGAAAGAACATGTGAGTTGGGTCTGAATACAAAAATGCATTTTTGTAATTCACCACTAGGAGAGACAGATATACCTTCAAGTCCAATATCTAACTCTTCCAATAGAAGATGAGACATCAATTCTGGTTGTGTCTTACCAAACATGGCAAACAACTCATTCCGATTAACTGTTCTATAATCTACTGTACTATATGCATGAAATGACAGATCTTCAGCAAATGTATTATCAGTTGTTGTAAACCAAATACCAGAATCATTTGTCTTTAACAATGCTGTTGACAAATATCCTGGTTTGAGTGTAGATATCTTGATAAATTCCCAGAACTCTTGCAACTTTACACGAGCAGGTTCAGTAATTAGATCATACTTTACATATGCCTGAGGAACATATCTATGGTAGTTTAAGAATGTTTCTGTGTTAATACTGTGCTCTTGAGCACCCATATAATATTCTGTTACTGCCATGATTACTTATTATCGTATTCGATTCTGCCTTCGTTATCATATACTTCAACTTGCAAGTACATATCAGCATCTCCCTCACTATTTCTTGGGAACTTATCCACAGCATACTCTCTTGCATCATCCAAATCATCAAAACTAATGAAGATATACTCATTTTTAAGCAAACCTTGCATTACATCATTTGACAGTAACATTCTATAGATGCCATAGACTTCATCGCGTCTGGCATCATCAGTAATTGCTCGTGGACCGATATTACGAACAAAGACAGTGGGTCTCCTTCTCCAAGCAATTGCTTGTTCAATAATTTCTTGAAATTCGTATACCTGATAGTTCATTTTACTTTAATAAACAGTTTCCATGCGATAGTGATTCTCAGTGAAGCAAATGTTCTAGAAGTTTCTTCTGCCCAGTGTGGGATTGCGCCAGGAAATATAATTGCTTTGTTTGGTTCAGGAGTAACATAACGATATTCATTCCCTAGTTTAAAAGCAGTCTTGCCATTCCACTCAGGATTCCAAACTTCAAGAGGATAATATAATAGAGTTCTGCAACTCTCATCAAATCCATCTTGGTGAATACTGCCTCTCATACCATAAGTTTGACCATTTGCGTAAACACGCTCAAGATCATATTCATTACCAGTATTTTCCTTAATCTTATTTAGGAGATAGTCTGAGAAGAAGGCATCATCATTTAATAGCATCTGCCAAAATGGAGGTAGACCACTATTTTTCTTGGGATGACTCTGATGTCCCCAATACCATGGTTTTTTGCTAATTGCTCTATTAATTGATAGATGATCAGTGGCAGAAAAGAAGTTAGGATACTCCTTAATATCAGAAAGTTGCATGTTCTCTAATCAAGTTTTGACGAATATTCTCAAACTTCCACTTCACACTTGGATCCATAGGTGTCTCAGAAAGCAGACGAGAGTATTCTGTAATTATATCACGAACCTTACCATTGTCAATCATAGAAGTAAACCACCATGTAACTACATTTCGTTCACCTTTCAAGACTGGTTTAACTCTATGTCTTAGTCCAGTATGATAGATTACTGCTCTACCTGCCTCTAGTTTATATTCTACTGCAGAATCACCAACTTCAATTTCTAGTTCTCCACCTTCATAATCATCAGGTTCGCTAAGAAATACAGTTATACTATAATCTGTCTTGATGCCATCCATGATCCACATATCATTATGCCAATGATAATGCATACCTTCTTTATATCTAAGAAAGTTTGGATGTGTATGTGCGCTAGGAACAAAGTAATAATTAAATCCCTGGTTCTCAGCGATATACTTATTCATCATAGAAACAAGAGTTGGATAATGTGATTCATCCAACAATTGTTCATTGTACTTTAATTGTTTATTCTGAGATCCAGACCAAGAACCGTCTGTAAATTCACAAAACTGATAGAAATCAAGTACATTTTTCACAACTCCTTTAGGGAGCATATCATATTCATAAATCATATATTATTCAGCAACAAATTTTTCGTAATCAAGTCCTTCGTAAACAGTTTCTAATTTCAACGCCTTTGCCAATTCTAACACTTTTGCTTCAATAGGTCTAGTATTAGTATCATATGTTTCTAAGAATGTAATCAAATTTAATTGAGTTTTACCAACAAAATCTTTAGATACTTGGAAATCATACTTGTGAAACTGATCATCAGTAGACAAATACTCTACATCACGGTTAGGATATGTTTCCATGTATATAGAAGGATCAACTGGATACTTCAATGTTTGAACAAATTTAAACATTTCAAAGTTATCCGAAAATGTTTCTCTTGGATTTTTCGGAAGAAGATTTCTTAGTTTATCTCTCCAAGTAATCCATAGAGCTTGCTCACCATCAAATTTCTGTGGTGCATCAGGGAGAACTCTCCAATCAGAATACAATAACATTTTCTGAATTTCATCTATTCTTTTATACCACTTAGTATCATAATAATAATCAAGTGCCTCCAGATTTAACTTTCTTACTTCTTCCAGAAGTTCTCTCTGTTTTACTTCTTTTTGAATGACAGCAACAGCACGAATAGTTTCGTTGATAGTTTTAATGTCTGATACATTACCCTTTTTATAAGTATAATCTACCCATCGAGTAGTATTTGTATCAAACTCATATCTCATCTTAGATCTAAAGCAGAGATATGTATCATCACTATAAAGAATTAAGTTCTTTATTTCATCTTTACCTGGGTCATGCCATTCTGATGAAATAGAAGGAAGAACAATATCTGCCCATGCTTTCTCATCAATAAATGTAGTTAGACCACCTTCAGCAACATTACCTAGAGTAACTGCTTTTTCAGAGAAGTTCAATTCCATGACAGATTCTCTAGGTCTAATGGTCTTTGACCAAAATTCCTTAACTTCTTCGTCTGTTGGTTTTTGATAGAAATATTCTGCCATTTTACTTATTAGGAACCTTAATATACCATCCTGTCAATATATATTTATCTTGAGTAAATACCGTATTGCCTTTATGTACATGAGTCATACCTGCTGGCCAAACAGCTACTGTGCCTGCTGTAGGTCTAATTCTTCTTCTTTGATAGAGAAACTCAGTCTCTGCCTCACCTTCGGGCATATCATTTAAATAGATTGCCCAAACCAGTTCTCTTGCATGATGTCCAAACCCCGCACTCTCATAATGCCAGACATGATATCCACCGCCAGGTTTTGTCTTCTGCATCTTAGAATCTTCCGACACATACTTACCATGCTTTAGTTGATCATACTTCTCAATATAATGTTGAACACATGCTGTAAGATACTGATTAATTTCATAATTCATATTAGGATCAGAGTAATTGATGAGAATAGACTCATCTTTTCTGCCTAAAGATCCTTGTGGAAACTGATTGGTGCCGTCCATGACTCCACCCAGAGTGATATCATCTCCTCCTACTACGGAAGCATTAGAAGTGACATTCTCAAAATGTTTAATAAATGCTTCACATCTACTTTTTGGTACAAAATTTTCCCATACACCAATGAAGTCCGTAAAATCAGACTTAGTAATATTAGGATCGTCCATTAATTCCATAGGACGAATCGGTTGTGCTCCCATAATCTACCTCAATATGCTTTAATAATATACTTGACTCGATGGTATTTAGTCAATAGTGGAATAGTACTTTCTGGTACAAGAGACGGTGTTGGAACTACTGTCTTAGATAAGTTTAACTCAAAATCTGCCTGGTTGGAAGTTAATGCTAGATCTGTTTGAGAAAAATTAATAGTTGTAGTATTATTGGTTGCCATACCACCTGCTGCAGTACCACCACCGTTAACATTACCTAGTCCATAGACATTTTCAGGATCACCAAATTCTGATTGCTGTAGATAATGTGTATGTGTTCTTAATGTTCCTGGGTTATATACAATCATGTTACCCTGAACTTCATTTACACCAATAGCAGCAGATGCATTACCACCACTTGCAAGACCAGGAATGCTATTTTGAACATCTCCTGCCCAATAGTTATTGAATGAAAAGTTAACTTCACCACCAGGAGATACTACACTATTGTAACCAATACTACTGTAAGTAGTACTCTTGATGTCCGTTTCATTAATCCCGTAGAATCCTGGAGTTCCCCACGCAACATATCCGACACCAATTTGGTCTACTGTTGCTGTAATAATATCATGAGTATGCTGTGCTGGAATAGTAGGAGTTGGATTCAATGGTCCAATATCTGCTTGCAAGTCTCCAGTAATTTCATAATCAATTTCACCAGATATACCTTGAATACCAGTAGTTGTAAGAGATCCTAATTTAAAAAATTTACCATCAGTATTGGTTGTAAATGCATCTGTTACAGTCAATACTCTGAGACCAGGAGACAAGCTAATAGTACCACCACCAGGAGCAGGTGATGGGAATACAATATTCATCGTGTCACCCACCTGATAGTTCGCACCAGCATTTAATACTGTCATAATTTTAAATCTAGTGTCATCTGGTGAAGTTCCTGCATCATCTAATTGTGCTTCTGCCCTCACTCTAACTTTCAATCCAGTACCACTACCACCAGTAATTGTAATATCTGCTTCTTGAAAATCATTTACAGTGTTCCAATAGTCTGGACTACCACCTTCAGTTCTCTGTACCCATTCACCAATTGCTTTGGTTACATATGCGTCAGTTGCAATATCTTCGTTCTGCCACAACTGAAATCCAACAACTTGACCATCTGGTTGTGTAATACCTGGAAATACTTGTTCATCAGGAGGAGTACCAACCCCATCAATTTTTTTAATAAACCAGTTGCCACCTTGTGATCCAACAGTAGTAGAGTCACCACTAGCACCTTGAGTTATATCAGGACCTTTGTAAGTAACAATAGTAGGAGAGGATGGTGAATTACCATCTACATTTCCAATACCAAATAATTTTCTATTATGATAGTTTGGTAGTTTAAAGTTACCAGAATATGTGTAAGTATTACCACTCAGAGTTTTTGTTGCGGTGCCACCATATGTTGTGCCAATAGCATCAAATAAATCTGGATAATCTTGTGCGCTTACTGTTCTACCGTCACATTCAATCCATCCAGGAAATCTAGAGTTTAAATCTCCATCGAGAGTACCCCAATTACCTGTCTTATTTCTAAAGATAGACATGACAGTTCCAATTGTCAGACCATCTAGTTTAGGATTTCGCTGACTGTACCAATGCCCGAACTGTACATTATCAGCACTAGCGTAGGTCGATACAGACCAAGTAGTAGTATATGCCATTATGGACCAACTGTGATTGACATGTTTCCTGTTTGACTGAGACCATTGGGTGTAAGTATTCTTAAACGCAATGTCTCACCATTATTTATTTGTCCTGAGTTTGCCCATGCGCCATTACCAACTTTAATGTTGCCTCCAGTTACTGTAATATTTGCTGCAGCAGTAAGACCTTGCACAAGAACAGTATTACTGTAAACAAATGAATTTGGTACTTGATTAGTTTGGTTGATAAAGAAGAAAGCATCTGGAATTTGATCGCCATCTGTAGTAGTGATAACTTTCCAAATATCAGTAAGAGATCCAATAGTAACATCTACTTCTACTTCACCACCATAATCAGCACTAGAAGTAACTCTCAATTGAACAGCATCGTTTAAATTTATATTTCCAGTAGTTTGCCATGCTCCAGTACCTACTCTAAACTGTGCTCCACCAGTTAATGTAATTGGTGTAGGAACATTAATACCAGCAATCACCTGTGGTAAACTTTCGATGAATGTATTTGCTGCAGCACCAACAACATTAACAAAATCAAAGTAATCTGGATCTTGATCAGCAGTTGTAACATTAGTAATTGACCAGTTTTTGTTTGGACTATCACCAACAGTAACAAAAGTAGATGCCGACTCACCCAAGTTACCACTCGTAAGATATCTAAGGATTAAAACTTCTCCATTATTAATAACTTTCTGTGCTGTACTAAATGAACTACCGTTAACAGAACTTTCAAATCCATTTGTAGGAGCAGACACAATTACTGGAACAGTAATACCAGTAATTGTAATTTCATTGCTTTGTACATAAGACTCTGTTGGAGCACCCAAAACATTTTCAAATTCAAATGCATTAGGGAATTGTCCTGGTTCTTGTGCAGTAGTAATATTCCACTGAGCACTAGTTAATCCAATAGTAATTGTGCTAGTCAATGTTGAGGTATATGTATCAGGCGAGACAAGTCTAAGTCTTACTGTATCACCATTGCTAATAGTAACAGCACTTTGAGTATATGCAGCACCATTTACTGATAAAAATGTTCCATTAGATGCAGAACCAGTAACATCAACTTGAATGCCAGTGATTGTCACTTCATTACTAATATACTGAGTGCTTAAGTCAGCATCAAAAATACTATCAAAAGCAAAAAGATCAGGAATATTATCTGGTGCCAATACATTAAGTGTAACAGCTCTCTGTGAGAATACGCCAGCATTACTTACTGTTAATATGTAAGTCGTTGGTACAGAAGGAGCAATAACTGTTGTTGATTGTACACCAACACTAACAGTGCCAATACCATTGTCAATTTCAGCAAAAGACGCTGATTCAACACCATTGAATAATGTACTCCAAGATAAAGTTACAACATCTCCTTCATAAACATCAGTGGAAGTATTGTTATCATCTGCTCTAAAATATGCAATTTGTGGTGGTACAGAAAATGAAACAATTGCATATCCACTAGCACTATTTGTACTACCACCTTGTAATAATTCTAATGCATTCTGGTCATAACGCGATGTTCCAGATCCACCGTTACCGCCACCAGAACTGTTGTCGCTACCAGCACCACCTCCGCCACCTCCAGAGTGACCACCGCCACCGCCACCGCCGCCAGCACCATCTCCACCTTGAGAGGAACCTGTGCCGCCATCAGCAGCACTAACATTAGTAGTAGCAGACCACGAACCACCAGAAGGTGCTGATCCAGAACAACCTGCATTTAGAGAACCGCCACCTCCGCCACCGCCTGCACCAGAAGAAGCAAACCAACGAGTATTATCTGTATCATAAATTCCAGATCCTGCACCACCGCCACCACCTGAACCTGACCATCCACTACCTAAACTATCACTACCACCTGATCCACCATCCATAAATCCTGCAGCACCACCGCCACCTGAACCTCCAGGTTTTCCACCAGGAGAACCAGATGCACCATTATTTCCTTGATCTCCTACTCGAATAATCAAATTCCAGTTGTTATTTCCAGCACCAGAAAGAGTTATATATCCATCACCAGAGTTGAAATTATCTCCTTGAGTTAAAACACCAGCATTCTGAGAATATGAGAGATTATAGTATCCATTTCCTGTTTGACCACCAGTACCACCAACACATGGAGCACCACCAGTACCAGCAAGATTACTAGGTGTCCAACCACCACCTGATCCACCGCCACCGCCACCACCGCCGTCTGGCGTTGCGTTGCCACCATCTAGTCCAGTTGCTCTAGCACCAGTAGTATATAAAATACCGTTACCTTGTCCACTTGTTTGATCTAGTGTTCCACAAGCATCAGGACCACCAGCACCACCTCCACCACCAGCAACAACTAGAGAGGTATTACCAAGGTGAATAGCACTGGATCCACCACCTCCACCACCTCTTACACTGGTTGCACCATCAACTGTTAAAGTAACTTGAGAAGTTGGCGCATAAAATGCATATCCAAATGCATTATTTGCTGTATCCAATACATATGCTGGACTAGCACTGTTTCCTTCAGTTACATTAGATGTATATAAAACATCAGTTCCATTTGTTTTGGTATAAAAGAGAGTTGTTGGAATTTCAGTTACATCAATAAAAAATGGTGTTGTTCCAGTTGGAGGAAAAACATATGCGGTATATGTACTAGCTGGTTTTCCTGGTTCTTGATCGGTTAGTACAACAGTTCCTGGTGGTTGTGGATCAGTGAATACATTAGCAAGTTGTCCTTCATTAGTGTAACCAGTTGGAGGTACAAGATCTATACCAGTAAAGTGATCTCCAGTAGTAGAATTAAGATATCTGTAAAGAGGAACAGTGACATATGTGGAACTAACTGTAGAATTATCACCACCTTCACCACCATCATCATATCCCTGACCTGGCGATCCTAAGTCAACTGCAGAGTTGCCTGCACCACCATTACCACCAACTACAATACTTAATGTTTGTCCAGCGACATTTGTTAATACTCCACTAATTTTCTGTCCTAACTTTCCAGTAGTAAATGCGGCAGTGCTTCCCCCTTTACCACCTTGAATTACATAATTAACTTCATTAATATCAGCAGGGACAGCAACTGTAGTATTCTGATAGATAGTTTGATTAAGTGATCCTGCAGTACCATATGGGTTCCCTGCACCGTTATCCTTTAACCTAAATTGTCCTACTCTACCTGCACCACCAGGACAACCAGATCCACCAGAATCAGAACCGCCTGATCCACCTCTACCAGAAGCAATAGTTACGAATGCATTTGTTGTACCTGCAGGAACTTGTAGAGTATGTGAACCAGTACCATAGGTAGTAACAAACTCATTGTTTAGCGAATCACCTGCTGGAATAACAGTTAATACAATACTATCACTGGTAATTCCACCAGGACCAGTAGCAACAATAGTATATGTTGTAGTGCTAGTCGGATTGACAGGCAGAGTATCAACAAAAGCAACATTATTGCCATTCAAGGTAACATTTGTAGGTGCAGAAGACGCATCCCCTGTACATTCCCAACTTAAAGTAGCACCTGTTCCATTAACAATAACAGCAGCAGGAGAAACATTAAATTGTATATTAGGTGGATCTCCAGTCTCATATACCAACTCAAAGAATCCATCATTATCATTAAATGCATTAATACTTGTAGATGCTTCCGTTACAAAATTAATATCCTTATAACTACCACCCTTAAATCCATGGTTACCACCAATATGGTTACCTGATATTTGGACAGCACCACCAGCACCATATGCGAAAAAATTTAAATTATTTCCACCACCACCTCCACCACCGCCAGCGTTAGCAGCAGTATTTCCATTACCACCTGATTGTCCAGCACCTGCATTTAGTGTTGTTTGTACTATACCAGCAGCAATAGCAGATCCGTTTGGAGTTCTATACTGAGAGTCCCATGAATCATAAGTAGCACCACCTGCTCCGCCACCACCACCAGCGATAAGAATAAATCCATTATCTACACTAACAGCGGTTGCAGCACCACCACCGCCGCCACCACCAGAATTACAAAATGTTTCATTGCCAGGTTGTGATCCACCTGCACCACCGCTAAATGGTCCTGTGCCTCCAGAAGCGTTACCATCATTACCACTGTTAGTAGTTCCAGCAAATCCTTTAGTGCCAATTTGCACTACTAATGTTTTGCCAGAACAAGCAACAGCATCTAATTCGCCAGTAATTTTTTCTCCTGGTCCTCCATTAATTAGAGCACCAGCAGTAAAACCTGGATTAGTGTTACCACCAGGACCAGTTTTTCCTCCAGAAGCGCCCCGCATCTCATATGTAAGAGATTTCACATTAGTTGGCAGAACAATATTATATGTTCCTGCTGTATCATAGGTGACTGTTGTAAATGCCATTTAACTAATAGTTACGCTTAAATTACTAGATGTTGCTAAACCACCAGTTAAAACTCTAACTTTAAACTGGTCACCATTATTTACCTGACCTGTTGCTGCAAATCCACTCCATCCACTGCCATTATTTTTAGAAAACTGTCCACCAGTAACAACTACATTAGATGGTGATGTGATACCTTGCAATACAATTACATTACTCTCAATGTATGTATTAGGTGCCTGATTATCTCTGTTAGCAAAGTAAAATGGATCTGGTGTAGTATCATTTGCAGTAGTTGTTGTCACTGTAAATGTATCTGATAGAGCACCAACAGTAACATCAGTTTCTACAACACCACCAGGATCTGCACTAGATGTAATTCTAACTCTCAGATTCTGTCCATTAGTAATTGTAGTTCCTGTATTTCCATTAGTCCAACTCCCAGTACCAACTCTAATCTGAGCACCATTAGATGCAGTAACATTTGTTGGTATATTGATACCAGTAATAACAACTGGTTGACTTGTGGTCAATGTATTAGCGCCCACATTGTCTTCATCTTCAAAGAAGAAATAATCAGGATCAGTATCTGCAGTTCCTTGGTTAGTAATATTCCAATCAACGGAAGCACCACCACCGACAACAATTGAACTACTTGCAAGTTCTCCAGTATTACCAGTGGTAGTATATCTTAATCGTATTGTTTGTCCATTAGAAATAGTTTTTGCATTAGCATTAAAGTTACCGCCGTTAACAGAACTCAAGAATCCATTTGTAGGAACACTAACAGGAACTGGTTGTGTAATACCAGTGATCGTTACCGAGTTACTAGTAATAGTAGTATTTAAATTAGCATTCGATACATCATTAAAATCAAAACCATTTGGAATCTGTGCTGGTTCAGACTTAGTAGTAATTTTAAATGTTGCAGATGCACTGCCAATTTGAACAGTTGATGTCTTTAATGTATTAAAGGTTCCAGATGAGGTCATTCTAACCCTCACCGTGTCATTATTATTAACAGTTTTATTACTAGTATTAAAGGTTCCACCATTTTTAGAAGTCGATGCACCATTTGATGCCTGGAGTGTTACACCAGTCTCCAATCCAGTAACTGTTATCGAGTTACTAGTATATACTGTACTAGTTTCTGCATCTATTATAGAATCAAATGTAAATAAATCTGGATCACTGTCAGGAACATCCATCTCAACAGTTACCTGCTTCGTTAAAGATCCTGTTGGACCTTGTACAGTTAAAGTATAAGTAGTCTCTGTTGTGGGACCAGGATTAATTGTAGTAGATCCACTACCAATAGGTGAAACAGCACCAACACCTTGATTAATCGATCCACTAGTAGCACCAGAAAATGATCCCAAATTAGTGTTCCAAGATAAAGTAACTGGAGCACCAGGATCAATCATTGTGTCAGGTGAATCATCATTCGCTCTGAAGTATGTGATAGTTGTAGGAACAGTGCCATAAATTCTAATTCTAGAAACAGCATATCTATCACCAGCATTCTGGTTATTTGCAAAAACACCACCAGCACCTTGGAATTCAGGTGAGTTTGCTGTACAGAACAGTTGCCAGAGAAAATTTCCTCTATTAGAAGCAGGAATATTATATTGTCGTGTAATCCATCCAGCACCACCTTCCACACCTGGATATGGACCGTATCCACTTCCACCAGCAACTAATTGTGTTGTACTATTGTCGCCACCAGTGGTACATTTAAACTTAAGACCTTCATTGGAATTGTTTGGTCTTTCTCCACCATTAAAATCATCACCTGTAATCAGATCGATGATCAAATAATCCATGTTGGTGGTATTCAATGCAAACTGCGCTATCCTATTTTGCACAAACAAAGTAGAATTGAAAGTACCAAAACTTATATGTTTTGTACCAATATTATTTTGGAATCCACCAAGTTCACCAGTTCCGCAAGAACCAGAGACACCAAAACAACTATTATAAATGGCACAACCATTTAGATAATCATTAACTCCAGTAAAGTCAAGTCCTGCACTTCCTGGTCTTAAGTCGTAAATTAAATCTGCCATGGTTAAAATTTAATAATATACTCTACTAAAATGAAAGGTTGAATTGATTCTGGCAGTTCATCAATTGTTTTTGTTTGTACAGTTAAAGTTGTTTGCAAATTATCTGCTGCGACATTAAATGTAGGGAATTGAAACACGTAATTTTGATCATAATCAGTTGTTGATGGCCAACTAATACCATGTAAGTGATTTGATGCAGCATCATTAGTAGGATTACCAGATCCTATAATACTATTACCTGCGAAAGGTGTTAAATCAGTTCCACTTTTACCCTCAGCACCAACTTTAAAGTTACCTGTATAGTTCAACACTTTTGCATTAGTGTTATGACCATGTGCCTGAAAAGAAGATGAATCTAAAAATGCTGCTCCAGTTTCTCTATCTTCATTTGGTGGTTTAAATTTTGCATTTCCCTGTAATTCAACATCAGATTGACCAACAACAGTGAAGTTTCCACTATATCCAATAGTAAAAGTATTTGATTGTGCAGATACTAGAACTTCAGCACCAACTCTAATATCACCACTATTATTTTCTGTGACAGTTTGAGCAAGAACCGTGCTCTGATAAGTACCAGATGCTAAACCAGGAGAAAGAAACTTAGCACCAACATCAGGTACTTGAAATTGCGTTGCACTTAATTCAATTTCTGGTTTTTTAAACTTACAAGCACTACCAACACCCAAAACTGCTGCCAATTCTGGGTAGTCACCAGCATCATATATTTTACCATCGCAGCGTAAAAATCCACCAGGAATTTTTTTCCTCCAAACTGGATCCAACGGGTCGCCTTGGAGAGGCAAATCACTAGTAAAAATTTGGATTGCTCCCACAACCCCACCATATTTTCCTCGTTCTCTTGCGTAATTTGCCATTAGTATGCTCTAATTAAATATAAACAGATTAGATTAGGTGTTGGAACAGATACATCTAGACGGAATGCCTTATCGATATTCTGTGGTGTAACATTTGAAATAGCAGTTACATTGACAGTGCTAGGAATTCTTAAATTTGATTTATCAAAAGTAGTCTCAAATGGTTCATGATTATGTGGTTGAATAACTGCTTGCTGACCAGCAATTGTCGCATTTTGGTTGAAACTAATAGCATTGCTATCAAACATTGCTTTAGTATAAGTCTGTGTGTCACCACTATTGGCACCACCATTGTCAAAGTTTCTGTTGGCAACAGTTGTTGTACCACCACCAGGAGTATATGCTAATGTATCTCCTGCTTGAAACTCCTCATCCATTGTATTACTACTAGTGGTGTTTGGAACTTGATATGGACCGAACCAGTTAGAAATTGGAGATCCAACAACATTCACTGGTTTTAGGTTAAATGTTGGTCCTTCACCCTGAACATTAGCAACCACGACACCTGGAGCACCACCACCAAATCCTTGGTCATTTGTATACTGAATAGTCAACTGTGCCTGAACCTGACCATAATCTAATTGGTCAAAGTTTGCACGAGAAATACGATAGTTAATCTCACCCCATGCAGCAACACCTTTTCCTGGTCTCGTTCCCGAAGAGGGAAGATACATGGTGTCAAATGTAGTTGGGTGACTATGAATCAAAATATGTCTCCTACCCAACTTTCGATGAGACATGTATACTGTCTTTGATCCAAAAGTTTCATTCAAATTAGCGCCAGTTAGTTTTCCATTGAAGTCACTCTCTGGTGTATATGCAAAATTAACATCAGTATATGCATCATAATCATCACCAACACCATTATCGATGTCAGTTCCAAGAAAGTTTGCTCCATTTACTGGATCAACTAAGGCAGCGAGTGCTTCAGTTGTATCAATACTATTACTATTATCAAAATATGAAGAGTCAAGATCGACCAGTGCTCTTTGATTAATATTAGGAAGAGCAATTGATCCACTATAATTTGGAAATACTCCTCCTAAAGTTGTACCGCCATAGTTATCTCCAATTACCTGTGTAAGTAATGGGAAATCGTCTGCTTCTAGTGTCTGACCATTGCAAATTAACCATCCAGCGGGGATGCCTGTCAAGTCGCCGCCCCATGGCATGATGGTGCCAATGGCGGCGGCTTTCATTGTCTTAAGTGTTCCGTAAGTTGCCATCTGTTTAAATTAAATTTCCATTAACCACCAACCGCGTAGGTTGCTTGGAACGCCTGTGGCGCTTCCGTCTGCATTTGTTGCTCCAGAATATACCAGACCGAACGATGCATTAGGTGTCGTAACAATTAGTTCACCACCACCAAAGTTATTGAAGTCAACGCTACCAATACTTAGGTTAGTATTAGTTGAGTCTCCTGCGACAGGAATACCGTCAGGTGCTCTAATAATCATTCTGACATTATAGGTCAAAGCGCCACCAATATCAACAAATCGGATCATGTCTCCAGTTTTTGCGCTCGGGGGCAATTTAAGAACAAGGTCAGAAGATGCTTTAGTAAAGTAGTTAACATTAGCAGTCAATACTCCACCATCACCAGATACTGTAGACTGATAAACCCACTTTCTACCACCAGTCTGACTGATGTAGTCTGTGATTCCACCAAGGTCAATTCCACCATCATTATTTACCTTGAATCTTGTGGTGGATCCATCGTTAACAGTGAGGTCGCCACCGTTAAGTTGAATATCACCAGCGAACAGATTAGTTCCTGTTCCCTCAGTTTCAATAACACCTGCAATAGTTAAGTTACCATTACCATTAATGAATTCAAGTTGCTTGGTAGTGCCAGCATTATTAAAGATGTCAAGGTTGCCACCTTTCATGGTAACATTACCTAAGTCACCATCAACTGTAAACTCTTGGAAGTTAGCACCGACACTTAGATCACCAAGGATTCTAGTGTCGCCATCAGAACTGTCAACATCAAATACAGTAATAGGAGAAGAAGCACCATTTGTAATGGTGAACATCTTATCATTGTTTGATGTACTACCAGTTAAGGTAATATCATTTCTAACTTCAGTTGGACCTTCAATTGTCGTTTGACCTGTAGTAGAGAGAACCTCGAATACAGTAAAGGCAGTTGGTTCAGCACCATCATTAATTCTTAAACCTTGAATATTCGATGCATCGGTACTAATACCACTTACATTGAATAGTTCCCCATCATTTAGTCTAATAATATCATTGATCTTGATACTACCACCAAACTCAGCAGTTGTAATCGATACCGAATCTCCTTGACTACCAGCAGTAGCAATTGCTTGAGTTAGATAACTTACATTGTTCTGCTTAAGAAGTTTGACAACCTTACAGTTGTCAGGATGATCGGTACGGAGTGTAGTTCCTTCCTGTGCTCTTTCAACCTCAACTCTATAACCCTCAGAATCATTAGCATTGCTAGCATTAATAAGAGTTACAACTTTAACGATTTCAGAGTTTGCTTGGTTACTACCACCAGTAGTATCTCCTCTATCAATTAGAAGGAAATCACCGATAGCAATATCAGTAATACCAATTGCCTCATTAAGAGGTAAGTAGTAAGTGTTAGTTCCTTCTTGGAAGGTTGTGCCACCCCATAGAGCATTACCTTGAGAGTCAATTGTCTTACCAATTTCTGTTCTTCTGTAGATATCAATGTTGAGATCATCAGTTGCACCTACTGCATGAGAAGAAGTAGATGTACTAAAGATACCTCTAGTTGCAGTGATGATGCCAACAGACAGACCACCATTTAGTGTGATGTTTCCATCAACTCGTTCAGATGCTTTGACATAAAGACTGTTATTGATGGTTGTAGTTCCTGCATCAGCACCAATGCTGAGAATAGAACCTGTACGGAAAGCATCAATTTCATTAGAACCACCAGATGCACTAAAGATCTCCAGTTTTGGAGTGAAGGAGTACATCTTGGTAATGCCAGTAGATGGTGTACCAAGTTGAATATCACCATCTATTTTGAGTAGTCTGTTTCTAATATTGAATAGAGATGCACTGTTCTGGAATGCGCCACCCATTGTGATAGATGACTGATAACCCGAATTAGAGTTAGATACAGTACCGATGTCAATAACAGAAGACTCAGAAGAACTATGAATATAGAGAGCAGATGTGTCTGCTCCACCACCAATAGTAAGCGTCTGGTTAGCAGTTGCATTGCCAATGTTGATGGTTTGCGTTGCTGTTGCATCATTTGCAACATTCAGCGTGGTTGCTAATGGGAACAGGTTGATACTTGTACTTGTAGGACCTAAATTAAAGGTTCCAGAAGGACTTTCAATTGTTCCGTTAGTTAGAGTTAATGTCTGAGCAATTCTCACTTCACCATTAACAACAAATGTCTTATCGAGAAGAGTATTGTTGTTGGCGATGTTAATACCAACTCTATTTGTTAGAGTATTCGCTCTAATTAATGCAGTAGAATCAGGATTGTCTCTGAATCCACCAACCATGAATGCATTTGCCTGACCAGTTTCAGTCTTATTGGTTAGGGTTGCAGAAGATTCGTCTAACCAAGTTAGAACTTTCTTACCGCTAATCCATGTAGTACCAATGACCTCTAGGTTTGCCTTTGGATCAGTATTAGCATCAACAAACGCAGTTTCGTATGCACTATGTGCTGCAGCTGCTATTGTGTTAATACCAAGTTTGTAATCACCAATACTAGCTGTATCAGTTCTTAGAACGTCAGCACCAATAACACCTGTTTCCTTCCAGTTAGCAGAAGAGAACTCCATAGTAGGAGCAGGAGTACCACCGTTAATAGGTGTTCCTGCTCGTAAAATTAAGTTATCCCATGTTGGATTAGAGACAGGATTATCAATTGCACCATCACCATCATTATCGTAAGATACTGCAGCGATAGATTCACCAATCTCAATATAACAGAAGGTGTTGCTTGCATTGAATGGATATGTAGTTCCCTGAATAGTTGGAGAAACAATTGGGAATCCACCGTCACTTTCTAGGGCAGCATTAGGATAGAAGTTCTTGATTCTAATTCTAGATGTCTCTACAATACCAAGACTGTTATTAGTTTGCTGAACAGAGGAAACAAGGTCCCAGTTCAGTTTAACATACTTCGTTCCATTAAATTGAACAGAAGCAATCGCAGCATTTTGTATTGAAGTATAGAAGTTTGAATATACCCAACCAAGAGATCCAGATCTTTCAACAGAACCGCCCTTGAATAAGATATCTCCATCTGTGGGTAAGATAAATGCTCCTGATGTACCATACTTAACATATTGTTTAGCATTTAGAGAAGTACCACCAGTGCTTAGAGAATATAAAGCGGATTGGTTTGGAGATACATTTGATGGGAATACGATACCACCGTCGATTATCGTATGTGTTTGAATCTTATAACCTTGACCATTTCTGATCGGGTTAATTACAAACTGTGCTGCTTTAACTTGGTTCTTACCGATGAAGATATCACCACTCTGACGAGGAGTGAATGATGTACGATCCAAGAGTGGGTTGTTGGCAGGACCATTTGGTTGTCCTTGCAAATCTGGATCGTTAACATTTACATTAGAGTAAACTTGTAATGCATTTGGTTGGAATATTAAATCATCATTGTTGACATTTATTGCAACAGGAGAATTAAAGTTACTAACCAGTTCTCCATCTCCACCATTAATAGTAATGTTCTTATTGAATGTAACAGGAACATCAAAGGTGGTGACAAGTGAACTGATATCGTCATCATCATCGTCAGAGTCAAGTAATGCTGCTCTTTCTAAGAATTCTTCTTCGCCAGTAATAGCATTAATCTTACGATTACCAATATAAAGTTCACCGTTAGAGTTAATACCTGTGTAGAAGACGATACCAGCGTCTTGACGCTTCGCTTGGGCGTAGTAGTCCTGAGTTGCTGTTAAGACGATCTCCTGACGCGCTGGGAGACCTGTGGAGTAGTTTCCTGGACCGAATCCAAGATACTCAAATGTATGGTTACCAGCACGAGCAATAGAAGGTCTTCTAAGTTCAACATACCATTTCTGATCCGTGAATACTCTATTGTCACCAGAGATAGGAATTTTTCTATCTTCAGCGCCAGAAGATGCATTACCTTCTTGTGCTTGGATTCTAGAATCAATGTCACCAACTTTAGTAGTGTAAGTGTTATTTTCAAATGCAGGAGTTGCAATCAAGTCAATGATTGTTTCCTTAGTCATCGAAGACTTAGAATCATTAGTTCTAACTAAACCATGAATATAGTTGTCAGCAGCAGAATATGTTGCGGGAGGATCAATTAATGCAGCAGCTGCAGACTTCTCGTTCGCTGTTGTACCAGCATACTGGAACCAGAATGGATCATTCTTATAGTTCTGTGGATACAGGTAAGAAATTGGTTGAGAGAACTTAAAGTTACGGAAGTTGCGTTGATTACCTGCACCTAATGGCAGAGGAGAAATATTACCACGAATTGCAGTTAGGTAGTAGATACCATCTTGCTGCTTAGCAATACGACGCTGTAGTGTCTCAATCTCAAAGATATAGAATGTATCATCGATATCACCCTGATCTTCGACAGAAGCAACAACATATCTGTTCTCAGTTCCATCTTCCTTAATAGTATCACCAGGAGTGATGGTGTATACAGGTGCTCCATTTTGCTTATAGAAAAGATCGCTCTCTTCTTTGGCAATAAGTCTCTTAAGTGGTAAAGACTTACCCATATCAGGGTCATCTAGCATATCTGCATAGATGCTACCCTGCTGGAATCGTGTATTGTAGAATGGAGAATACTCTAGATCACCATCACTAAATCCTTTCAGGATTAGATAATGGTCATTACCAACATTAGTATATGCATGAATATATGCACTACCTGAAGTGTTACCAGTCCATGTGACACGGTTTGGAGAGTTGATATTACCACCATCTAGTGTCTTCTCAACTTCAAACGAACCACCCTGAGGAGCAGTAATCTTAACAGTTCTAAATCTTGCTTTGTTTAGACTTAGAATGTTTTGATTTGGTTCGTAATCATATACACTCAACTCAAGAAGTTGCTCACCATTAACAGTCTTAAATCTACCAGACTGAATTGTCATGCTGATATTATTATCAGTGACAATAGTCCTCTTTCCTTGCTCTAAATTATAAGGATCATATGTGTCCTGTAGAGAACCTTTGGCAGCGATAATTTGATCACTCGTCCAACCGATTCTTTCACCTGGATTCGCATCATTTTGGAAGAATGCATCAGACTTAAAGTTTCCAGGTGCTGGTTTAAGTAGAATGTTTTGTGGTCTTAGTCTACGGTTAGTATCAGTTCTTGTCTTGATAACAAATCCATTAATAGGATCTCTAACACCCTCAAGATAACTAGGAATGACATAACGCAGTTTATATGTTCTATCATCCGCTCCACGAGAATCTTCCTGTCTGAAGTACCAAGAATCAGCAGTCTTAGGATCAGGAGATTGAGTATAGTCAGACTGTTGTGTTCTCCAAAGAATGCTTTCTTGTTGAATTGCAATTGCATTTGCACTACTGGAGGTGTCCTTAACTTTAATATACCATCTACCTGTAGTGGAATTAGAGTAAGAAGTTGATCTTGGGTCAAAACCATATGGAGACTTAGACTTGTTAGCAAATACAGTAAACTTAAGACTAGGATCTAAAGTTTGGAATGTAATCCTATTCTGATCATTAATTGCATCAGCAAATGTCTTATAGATCGTGAATACTTTATTTGGTTTCGTTAGGGATGTTTGATAACGAACAAAGAATTCAAATTCTGGATTAAGTCTACCTTGAGAGTCAGCAACACCAGCAGTAGAGTCATTGAAATTCGCTGCTGCATTATCACTCTGTAGTGCTGCAGCAAGAAGTGGTAAGTTGCTGTTACCAATAGGTCTAAAGAAGACTCTTTGTGGAACATTCTGAGGTGCATCAAAAATATGTGCAACATTTGCTACAATACCACCAGTAACAGCACTACCACCAGCGACAGCAACATCTAGATTACACTTGTAAGTAGTGAGATCATACTTCTCATCAAGAGTGAATTGATAAAGATCAATTTCAACATCCTTATCGATTGTATCAGACTCAGAAGAGTAGATGTAGATACCTGCTGCAGCATTTGCCTTTGTTTCAGCAAGTAATAATTTGGTAGATTCAGTTTTAGCAAAACCTGTAGGTGAGTAATCGTATGGAGAAGTTATTCTACCAGGAGCGATTACAAAGTAAGTTCTATTAGTTTCAAATCCATTGGGCAATCTAACAAGACGCTTATCAACATCAACATACTTAGATGCTTCATCATCCCATCTTGGTCTTGGAATAAGTCTAATTGCAGTTCCAGTCTCAAGTAGATGTGGATTAGGTGAACTTGTGCCTGTTGTATCAATAGTCCAGATAGTTGCTCTCTTAGCAAAATCAGAAGAAGTTGCAATTTGTTCTACAAGGTCAACAGCACCGATGCCATTATTAATGATAGAGATAATATTATCTACTAAAGTCGCGACTGCAGATGCAGTATTAGCACACTCTGGATATCCAGCATTGGATGTTGATATAGTAGGATCAGTTACAGGTAATGTATCTGCCCAATAACCTTGTGTCATTTCAAAGTATAGGGTCAAGTTGCTACCACCAGGACCAGTTACAACCTTAGTAGCACCAGTCGTTAGTCTTGCATTCTTAACACCAAGTTCAACTCTATCACCACCAACTAATCTCTTGACATATGTTTCGCCATCAATATTAGCAGTGATAGGTGTAGCACCAGAATTTAATTGAGCATCAGAAGAGAAGTCAGTAGACAGATACTCAGTAACCTTCATACCAATTGCTAGACCAGTATTAGATCCAACATTAACAATTGCACTGCCATTAGTCAGTAGACAGCTATTAATTTGTGTGGTGTGATTACGAAGAGAAGAGATCGCAAGGTTCTTAATAGCACCCCATGCATCGAGAGTTTCAGTTTTCTCCTTATCAATGTATGCTAGATTGTTACCAATAAAGTATGCCTCACCTGCTTGAATGCTGTTAAGGTTGCCACCAAATCTGAGGTCATTGATAACAGCATCAGTGATAATACCGATGTCTCTATAGCACTTAGAACCTAGTCTGTCTAATGCAAATCCACCAGTAACAACATCAGGTAAACTGTCAAGGTTTGTTGCTTCCAGAGCATCAATTAGAATAGATGTAAGAGTATCAATTGTACTTCTTACATTAGCACAATCCCAAAGACCATTATCAATATCAGGAAGAGAATTAAGATTACCAGCAAATAGATTATCAGTGAAGATACTAATAAGATTATCAACATTACCTAGAACATCAGAACAGTTATGTGCCGCATATGATGTTGGTTGTGTTGGTACTGTTCTTGTAGCAGTAAGTGTACCAACGCCAGCATCATTCCCAATAGCTTGTGTAATGACACCAAACAAAGTACTTAGAGAAGACGCTACACCCTGACATGTTGGGTTGGTAACATCTGGAATAATTGTACCATCAGTAATCTGTAATGTGTCACCAGCAGGAGTCCAATTAGTTGGAGTAACTGCAATATTACGCATTACATCAGTGGAAACTGATAATGCTTCAGCAAAGACTCTCTCTGCCTCATCTCTTTCAGAATTAAGGAATGTTTGCTGTGTAGTTCCATAAACAACTGCATCATTAAAAGCACCAACGAAAGTATGTGCCGTTGTATTGCTAGAGACACCAACATTAATAGTGATAGTATCGTCAGTTGTATTATCAATTTGTTCCCACTCTAGATAGTTTCCATCACCAACACGAGGATAACTATGCTCTGTTAGGTTGCTGTCTTGAGCACATGTAAATGTCAGACTTTCTCTTTCTAGTTTGACATATTGTCCTTGCAACATCCCATGATCAGGAATAGTTAGAACAACAACACCAGTAGAAGGATTGTATTGAGCACCAGTAGGAGTGAAGGTTTGTGGATTCTTACCTTCATAGATGCCAGTAGTGTAAATCTTAGCAGCATCAAATGTCTTATGGTTTCCTCCAAACTTCAGGTTATAGAGGATTTCATCCATTACATTGTTAACATCATCTAAGCAATCTTGCTCAGTATTACCTGTAGATGGAGTATATGAAGGATAAGCAGAAAGCATACGCTGATATGCTTCCTTAGCAATGAACTTCTTATTCTTTCTGATTAGTTTCTCAGCATCGCAATGAGAGTCATCAACAATTGTAGGATCACCACAACCATCTAAAGTAATTGTAGTATCAGTACTTGCTAGTTGATTATTAACAGCAAGGTTAATTTGATCATGAATTTTTTCAATGGCGATGAGTGTTTCATTAAGTTCACCAGCAACACCATTGCTTAGTAGAGAGTTACCATCGAAATATTCAATAACATTACCGATAGAATATTCATTACCACCGAACCAAAGGTCTTGTGCAATACCATCGAGAATAATTCCTAAGTCACGCTTACACTTAACATCACTACCACCTGGGAATACAAATGTTGGGTTGAAAGCATTAATTGCGGCAATTGCAGCATCAATAATATCATTTTTATTAGCAAGGATTAGGTTTCTAGCATCCTTATTTCTAGATGCAGTAGAAAGAATGTTAGTTCTAGCGTATACAGTAACAGCATCAGAAGTTGCTCTTACAAATGTATGTGCAGACTGAGGTAGATGCTTAACAGCGTTAGCAGTTGCACCAGTAAATGTGTGAGCACTTTGTGGTTGATGAATAACAGCGTTCGTTGTTGCACTTACAAAAGAAACCGTAGTGCCAATGTTACCAATATCAACGGTTAGAGTTCCTGTCTGACGATCAATACCATTAGTAGTTGCACTAACGAATGTATGAGCACCAGTATAAGAAGAAGATCCTACATTGATATCAAATGTGTTAGTAGTTACATTACTGACTGCCAACCATCTACCACTTGGATAATCGTATCCAGCACGAGGATATGCCTTCTGTACCGTGTTATTATCTAGAGCACATGTAAAGGTTAAAGAACTATCTGCAACCTTAATATAGTCGCCATTAGTGAATCCATGAGTTGGAATAGTTAGTGTTACAACACCAGATGCTGCATCATATACAGCGTTAGTTGCCGTGTGCTGACTAGCACCAACACTAGTGATAGAAAGAGAATCTCCTTGGATTGCTGGGTCTGCAGATGCGTTAGGGAATGTGCGTGGTGTTCCATCAATATTTAAAGTGATAGAATCGTCAGCAAGAACAACGCCACGACCAACACCTAAACCATGCTGCCCAACAGTAAGAGTCAACTCAGTTCCACTGTAAGTTGAATTTGTTGGAGTAAATGCTACATTAGGACCAGATACACCAGCGTTAATAGTAATGCTAGTCGCAGTTTCTGCTGTGATAGGCATAGACCTACCAGCAAATGGGTCAATACCAGGGCGAGGATAAGTCTTAGTAGACTGGTTTCCATCCATCGCACAAGTGAAACTCAATGAGTTGTCATCAATAACAACACCTTCACCAACCGATAAAGTATGAGTGCCAATTTCTAGTACAAGATCACCAGTTGCAGGATTATATGTTGCTCCAGATGGAGTGAACTCTACATTAGGACCAGATGCACCTACATTAACACGAATAGTGTCGTCAGTTATTGCATCAATAGGAATAGTCTTGTTATACGCAAATTGTCCTATTTGTGGAAGAGAATGTTCGGTCTTATTGCCGTCCATCGCACAAGTGAAAGTAAATCCACTTGGGTTTAGTTCTAGACAATCACCAACATTAAATCCATGATCAGCAAGGGTGAATACAAAATTACCATTAGAAGGATCGTATGTTGCTCCTGTTGGTTGGAAGTCCTTAGCAACAGTATTAGCAGGGTCAATACTAACTGTAGTATCAGTTACTGTCAATAAGTTTGCAATTGCTTGCTTACAAAGATCACGCGCTCTGCGGAATGCAAAAATAGCAAATTCTTCTTCTCCAAGCAGACCGTTAACTAACGGTGTACCATCAGCATTAAAATATTTCTTAGTAGCATCGATAATATTACCGTTACCACCATCTCTGAGGTCTTCTGCAATAGCATCAACAATTAATCCAATGTCACGCTTACACTTAGTCTCGTCATTTCCAGAGTTAAATGCAGCGTTATTCTCACCTGCTGGACCAAAAGCAGCAAACATCGAATCGTATGCTTCATCTACAATCTCATCTCTGTTAGCAATGATGAGATTACGAGAATCTTGATAACGATTAGATTGTGGATCTAGACCAGGATTAACATAAGAAATTTGTTGAAGATCAGGATACTTTTCTAAAACATATCCAAAGACTTCTTCTTGGAAGAATGTTCTGTTTGCCTCAATAAGGTTGGCAGCATCCAAAGAAAGATTATCAATTACTCCGCCAGTAGAAGGGGAGATAATATCAGGTTTGGCGATATACTTAACAAAACCAGTTGGATTTAGTTCTGCACTATATTCCTGGTCGTCAGTAGCATATCCTTTCTCAAGTTTTACATAAATTTTATCGTTCTGTCTTGCACCAAGTCTATAACCCTCAATGGATACAGCAGGACGCTTATCAGGATTAATTGCATCTTCATCAGACTCAAGATACAATCTGGTATTGTTATATACAACGACACCCTGATTTTTAGTTTGAATACCTTCTACACCATTGATGGTTGCAGGTAAGTTAAATGGATAGTAGTTAATCCTCTTTTCAGTAGGTTCAATAACTTTAGGAGGAATAATAGCATCAATATATCCACCCTTATCACTATTGAATGCAAATCCTTTATGACCGATTGCATGTAGTGAGGTATTACCGAAGTTAGAGTTCGAGTTGGTGATCGACATGTCACCACCACTTTCCATCAGGAAGTGATCAGCGAAACCAACAGCGAAGATAGAAACGTTCTGGATGAATGCGTCTTCTGATGCACGAACATGGAAGTTTCTCCATTCGTCTTTCCAGAAAGAATCTCCCTTAGTATGATAAGGAATACTATCAAATGCATCTTTCAGTGATGCTTGATTGAAAGTGTTAGTAAACTCATCATAACGAATGAATGCTCTATCATCTTTCTGAAGGCTAACTCCAGTATATTGAGCTATGACCATGGACTTAAATCCAGTAGCCTTCAGACCGTTTGCCCAGATACCACAGATGCCCCATGTAGAGCGAATTGATACGTTAAAGACATAAGGAGATGCAGACTCAACAGAATCAACTTCTGCAAGAGTTAATGCACCAGTTCCTAAAGCAGGAATTGAGGAGATATTAAGAACATCACCAGGAGCAATACTACTTGCACCAGAGTTAGAACCAGGACCAATTGTAGTTACAACTTCGCCTTCGACAAAGTAAGTAAACTTCCTTCCATCGTTTGCATCAATAGAAGAGATTACAAAAGTTCCTTCTAGTTTGTCATCGACATCAGTGTTGAGTATAGCAACAGACTGACCAGCAAAATAACCATGCTCGATCTTAGTTGTTACAGTGACTCTTACATTAGATCCAGGAATTGCAGGATCAGATGTAGCATCATCAAACTGTAGACTCTCAATTGCTCTAGAGTCAGACAGTGGACCAACAATTCTGTTTTCTTGAACTCTTACATCAAATTCTCGTTTTCCACTAGGATTTTCTATATTGATTCCTGGTGTGAAATCCTCAAATGCCTTTGCAATCTTTCTGTAGAGTAGACTTAACTCTTCTTTGTCTGCATATTCAAATACAGTTAATTTGTGGTGAGAATAATTAGGTGCAGTTTTCTTTGTAAAGTCATCCTTAGAATAATAAACCTCACCACTAGGTATAGCAGCAGAAGAATTGTAGAGAGGAGATAGTGAAGTTGTTTCACCATCTTTGATAGTAAACTGCCAGAAGTAACAACCACCAGTTACATTGAAAATTGCCGAACGATTTTCTCTAGAGTCAGCAGGGTCAGGAACATATAAAGGCTTGACCATCGTTCTACGAAGATCATAACCAACAAGAGAAGTACCACGAGGGATAATACATCCACCCTCAGTGTTATTAAACTTGTAGAAAATATTATCTGGATTTGACAAATCTAGAATGCTGTTATCAGTCCATTCACTTGTCGTCGTATTGTAACCAAATACATCAATATTACTAGTGTCGGAAAGACCAGGACGGTTATCAATGAAGTGTTCACCAGGCATAAGCATGATGGTGAACTGGTCGAAGCGATCATTGTCTACACCAGGCAGAAATGAGTATCTTGCAACCTCAAGGAAAGCACGCTGAATGCTCTTGAATGGTCTTACAGGAGAGTTTCCCCTGTTATTCAATTCGTCTGACGCATTAAAATCGTCTGGCGAAACATAAAGATATTTACCTGTTTTACTGGTAATCAGGTTGTCCAGTCTTGTTAGTGGCATAGTATTAATACTGACCGAATTCGTCTACGATTCTCTTCGATTTATTTATACAGGAGGTTTGTACCTATCTCGCAAAATAACGATTTTGAGTATCTCACAAAAACATAAGTAGATATACTTAAATTGTTCCTTCCAGGTTACAGTTCCACGAATTTTACTTAAAAGCAGGTCCATTCATCCAAGCAACTAACGATATTCTTTTTCCACTTGTCACTGGTTTTACTCTATGTGGTAACCAACCAGGAAAGACAACACAACTTCCTTTATTTGGTTTCATAGAGTTATTCCATTCACCTAGAGAAAATTCTAATTCTCCACCTTCATATTCATTTGGATCACTTAATAATAAAGAACATGATAATTTTCTTTCGATTAAAACACCGTCAGATCTTCTGGGAGCAGTAACTGATGTACCATTGTCAGTATGCCAACTATAAAAATCGTTTCGGTCTCCAGAGTAAATTGCTGCTTGAATTGGTTGATCAAAATATTTTAAATCGTAATTAAAATATTCATTATTAGCAGAAAACATCATGTTACTAATAATTCCACCAATCCACTCATCCCAATTAATCCAAATATTTTTGGATGACCGAGTGTTTAGAGATACACTATCCGAACCATCGATTTTAGAATCATTCATATCATTCGATTTACTATCGATGTATTCAATAATAGATTCAATTAAACCATCAGGCAAATTTGTTGGCGTTGTGTAAATTGTTTTATCTGTAAATGCAATACTATTCATAACTCCCCTTCCTGGGATCGAACCAGGGACAAATTGATTAACAGTCAACCGCTCTACCGCTGAGCTAAAGAGGATTGAGAGCCTCTGACAAGATTTGAACTTGCGACCTGAGCTTTACAAAAGCCCTGCTCTACCACTGAGCTACGGAGGCATTTTGGCGAATTTAAGGTGACCCCAATTAGAACCCCACACCTTTTGGTTGGTTTCTACATCAAGACCCTTATCGACAACATGATATTGATCGCTGGTAAGCAAGATATCATTCTGAAGATATGTTTTTTTACCTTGCCATTCGACAAAACATTCACATGTAGTAGTACCACCCTTGAAAGTAGTGCTATCTACCTGTTCAAACATAATATCACAACCATCGCGATAAGTCAAGTCTTCATCAGTAATTTGATCGAGATTGTTTGCACCAATATATTTTGTTGCGTCTTTTAACTCAAAATTTCGTAGGAAAAATTTTTCGTCTTTTTCTGTAACCTCAAGTACAAATTGCCTGTATGGACGACCTTTCATATAATTATAAGATTGCTCACCATAAAATCGGTTCTCTCCAATTTTTTTATGAGTAATGATAATATGAGCATAACGAGTAGGATGACCTTGTGCTTGTCTCTTGTTAGAAAAGGTTCCTTCCAGATATTCAAGAAATGTGTTCATCAGGTAAAACTTCAGGATTAACGATATCTAGATCAAACAATACGGGGTGGCATTCTTCAGCAATTAAGTAATCAGAATACTTGAAGATGTCCTCCATAGTATACTCTTCATTGAGTGCTGCTTCTGCCAGTATCCACTTATCGTTCTTCTGTTCATCTTCGAGAACATCAAAAGCAAATGGCATACTTTCAACATAATACATCAAAACAGGTACACTGTCTACAAATACATGCTTGCGTGAGATTGTATACCTAAACTGTGCCATAATGTTGTGATTTCCTGTTAATGATATATTTAACAGAATGCGAGTAGGGAGACTTGAACTCCCACGAGATTACTCTCAACAGATTTTAAGTCTGGTGCGTCTACCGATTCCGCCATACTCGCGAATGCTTCCTGTGAGGATCGAACTCACCTTAGGCAAATTATGAGTTTGCTGCATTCACCAGATTGCTAAGGAAGCACTCCGCATATTATAACACGGATTAGGCAGGACGGGTAGGGGGTGCAGTCAATTTAGTAAATGACTGTCGCTTAATAAATTCCTTGAGTTCAGGTGTTTCTTCCCACTCCCAAGTTTCTTCATGTCCATGTCTGTCGATCTTCTTAACTGTCTTTTTCATTGGAAAACTCCTCTAATTTATCCATAATACCATCAAATGATCCGATACTGTCAATCTCTGAGATAAGATTGGCAATCTGTTTACATACAATCGGTCGTTCTTGTCTAGCAGCATATGATAATGCGTTGCGAAGACTGCCTGTAGCCTCTGAAAGACTCTCCTCTACTTGTTTACCTAAAGCCATAACCTCTCTAAACTTGGGACATAGTTATTATACTGGGTTTCTTGGGTGCTGTCAAGCCTCTGCTAACATTCCCATATTACTCATGTAGTATAGTGTTTCTTTCATGCTACCAATATGCTGATAACCAATTGATACCTGAGGATACGATGCATTCTCACCAAATTCATCTTCAAATGCTCTCTGAGTAAAATGTTGTCCTAAACTATATTCTAAAAATTCACCACCAAGTGATTTAAGTAAGGATGTCATCCTTTCACACTCTTGACTTCCGTTGCTATAAATGGTTGCTGTTTTCATTTTTTAGTGCGGTTGTATTCGATTACAATTTTTTCGTGAGTTGTTGTTTTATCAGTACAGATATAGTGCTTCAATTCTCCATCTAATATCTTTACAATATTATCTAGTTGAATTTGAACTACATGTTTTTTAAAACCATCGTCCATCCAACTTTTATTGGATCCTGGTGTGTTAAAATCATCCATAATTGATTACAATTTTGTTTTCATAGTATTCGACTGTAGCATTTAATAAACCACCTGCTCTTGCAATAAGATCCATGGCAGCAATCTTATCTGCTTCAGGACCTGCCTCAGGTTGTTCTCTATGCTTCTTCCACATCTCAGCAACCATATCATGTCCATGTCTTACTGGTTGGTGTGTAACAGGAGTATTTTGCCACTTATCAATTGCTTCCTGAGTAGGAATACTAATGGTAAATGCAAGTCCCTCTTCTCGAAACTCATCTTCCATCTGTTGATAAGTTTCAGGTGTGATTTTTATACCCATTGTGGTTTACGGTGTGGTAGGCGGAGGTAGTTGTCAGATACCCATGGTTTAGATGCAATATACATCTTATAAGCATCGATAGTAGAAATACTATCGTCCCATTTATACTCCTCTGGCATTGCACGAACAAAAGGAGTGTGGTCACCCCATGCTACATAAGGAATAATTTCATCAGCAGCAATGAGTGTTTTAAAGCAAGTATGGCATTTACCATATCGATTAAAATACTCTTCACATAATGCAATGCCATGAGTAAGCAACCATCTAGCGTTTGACCTAGTTTCGTTTGCCCAGATAGTACAAGGGTGATTACGGAACGCTCCCTTGTCCGTAGCATAGGGTGTGCCGTCTTTCTTAGGCAGTGTGCCATAACCATGCCCCCACTTGTCTGAGGCGACTATAGCGAGCATCTGGCAGGTCTCCAGGGGCATCTTGACGATGTGCTTGTCAGGTAGAACCT
>Ga0098051_1000084_pt1 | contig 34772 bp, 45 predicted proteins | sample 14BtaG_FD_77069 | JGI IMG/M metagenome (GOLD analysis project Ga0098051, IMG submission 77069) | Marine viral communities from the Subarctic Pacific Ocean - 14B_ETSP_OMZ_AT15311_CsCl metaG | ecosystem: Environmental > Aquatic > Marine > Oceanic | place: Pacific Ocean | collected 2015-01-18 | reverse complement strand
TTTATCCTGGGTACGATAATAACTCAGGAGTTTATTTAGACTATCCTAATGGTAACTATGGTTCAGTTGCTGTACAAGGTGGTGGTAAAGGCGGCTGGGAAGGTTATTCAATTAACGATAGATTCGTATTGATGTCATCTGACTCTAGTGTTGTTGGTCTTTACAATGACACTGATAATGAGTGGATGCAACTGTGGTATAGAAACTCATATACAGAAATTTACCATAACGGCACTTGGGAAGAAAGAACTGGTGCTGGTTATATGTTTGCTCGTGGATCTTATCGAGCTCCAATCTTCTACGATAATAATGACACAGGTTATTATGCTGACCTTAACTCTACTTCTAACTCAGCAGTTAGACAAAGAGGTGGTACATTCCACGGTCCTAATACAACTTGGGGTCAATACTTATATGTTGGTACTAATGGTCATGTAACGGGTTCATATGCATCGGTTGCTGCTACAAACGGTAACTTGCATTTAGACGCAAGAGCTGGTTATAGTATATACCTAAACAATTATGTTGGTGGAACAACCTATGTAATTGGTAATCTGCAAGCCGACATATTCTACGATAGAAATAATACTTCTTACTACGGTAACTTTGCTTCTACTTCATATATGAATGATGTAAGGGCAAATATATTATATGATCGTGAAAACACTGCTTACTACTTCGGTTCAGGTCAAGGTGACTTTAGAGGTAGAACAGGTCGAGCAAGTGAGATGTATACCGACGGTTGGTTCCGTAACTATAATTCAGGAAGAGGTTTATATAACCAGAACACAGGTCGACATTTCTACAGCCCAGGCGGAAGTTACTGGCATCTAGACGGCGGCGGCGGTTCAGGTGGTTTAATTATATACGATCGTTACCAATCCTCACAAGGGTCAAGTACAGGCCGTCGTGGTTACCTCTATTATGATGGATCAGGTTTTGGTCTATTAAATAGTTCAGGAAACTGGGCATTCAGAATAGAAGGCGGTAATGCTAACGCTGAAGTATATCGTACATTATATGCTAACTCAATACAAGCCAATATTCTATATGACAGAAATAATACATCTTATTACTTCGATGGTGCATCTCTAAGATCAACACGATTTGAAGGTGTGAGCAACAGAACCATGGCTCATCTGAATCAGCCTGGTCATACAAGAAATAGCGGCGAGCTGATGAGATCAAGAGCTCAACGAACTGGTGATACCAACTATTGGACAGGTGCCATGGGTTGGGGTCGTCAAGATATGAACGTTGTTTCTACTTGGGGTTCAGGCTTTATTGATTCTTGGTCTAATCCACCTAATCAGCCATCAGGTACATCTCACTGGGTTGGTACGCAGGCATTCCATTATAGAAATAGTAATACTTCTGGTTATGGTTGGCAGATGGTTGGTGGACCAATTACTAACCTACGATTTAGAAGTTCTTGGAGTGGTTGGAGAGCCTGGAGAACAATTCCAGTACTTGATGAGAATAACGGTAACGGCGGTTCAATGTATGCCGGTCGTTATTACGATTCAAATAATACTGGTTATTATATGGATCCAGCAAGTACTTCAAATTATAGTACTTCACAACAGAATGGTTATCATACATTCTTGAATTATGGTGTTGGTGTTACAGGTACATATACATCTACAAGACTACAACAAGTCTTTGCGATGGGATCGTCTTATCGCATGAGATCTGATGGTAATGCTACAAACAATATGTATGGTATTGGTTGGTCACATCCTAACGCAGGAAGCAAAGGTGGTGCTAATCAGCTGAACGACCATGGTATGTTAATTATTAACAACGGTGGATTTAGAGCTGCTATATCAAGTAGAGCGGTATTCAGTGCAGATGTCCGTTCACCATTATTCTACGATTGGAATAATACAGGTTACTATGTAGACCCTGCTTCATCCAGTACGTCGGCAAAACTTTATGGTGATATTACTGTCACAGGTAACTACGGTAAAGGTTTGGTTGGTGTATATGCCTCAACTCGTTATCAGCATGTTTGGTCAATGGGTACAGCTTATAGAACAAATGCATCAGGAACATCTTATGGAAATATATATGGTCTAACGTGGACGCATACTAACGTAGGTACTGGAAGTAACCAATCAATATCAGGTTTATCTCATCAGCTACAACACAGAATGAATGGTACATTGTATTGTGCATTCGGTAATGGTATATGGACTCGTGGTAATATTATTGCATATTCCGATATCGCTGTTAAAGAAAATCTTGAAATTATACCAGATGCATTAAGTAAGATATTACAGCTGAATGGTTATACATATGATAGAACGGATTATGTAAAAGATCTTGAAGATAAGAATGCACCAGAAGTACTTAGACAAGCAGGTGTTGTCGCTCAAGAAGTTGAGAAGGTATTACCTGAAGTTGTTTCTGGTTCAGAAGGTAACAAAGCGGTGGCTTACGGTAATATGGTTGCATTAACAATTGAAGCAATCAAAGAACAGCAAACCATTATAAATAAACAGCAACAAGAAATTGATGACTTAAAAGACATGGTTTCAAAATTGTTGAACAAACTATCATAAACTATTGACATAGGCTCATGTTTGTGATATAATATATTATAAATAGAACTATAACTTAAAGTTATTAAATAACGGAGAAAATAAAAATGGCACTTAGTACAGATTATACATGGGTTTGGGAAGTCACTTCTTTAAAGAAGAAAGACCAAGTGAACACAGAAGGTGCAACATTAGCAGGCGCTGTAATCCAAACATTTTGGAAAGTTACAGGTACAGATGCAAACGGTGATACTGGCGAGTTTTCAGGAGCTACTCCTTTTAGCGCAGTCAATGTACCAGCTGGATCATTTGCGGCTTTTGAGACACTAACTGAAGCAACGGTTTTGGGTTGGATTCAAGATGTTGTAAATGGCGATCAAGGATATGCGGATCATATCTCTGAAAGAGTTACATTACAAATCGAAGAAGCAACTGAAGAAGAAGCAGCAATGCCTTGGGGCGACGGTAGTGATGTAACACCACCTACTCCTGCAGATGCTGAAGATCCTGCTGATGGTTCGGAAGATTCAGAAGACGCACCTGAATAAGTTTGGAGAATAACCAATGACTTATTCTTGGCAAATACTTAAGCTTGATACTCGAGCTCAGACCAACGCGGATGGTGTTGCGTTGGCTGATGCCGTAATAGTAATACAATGGTTAAGGATTGGAGTTGACGAAGACGGCAATTCAGCAAAGGTAGTTGGATATACAAAACTATCCGCTGAAAATACCGCTGAAGGTGACTTTACGGCTTTTGCTGATTTAACAGAAGAAAAAGTAGTAGGATGGTTGGATACGCTTAACTCGGCGGAACAAATTGCATCCTACGACGCGAAGATTGTCGAAAAAAGACAGCGCGGTATTACCACGTCAAGAGATACTCCTTGGTCTTAGTTGAATAAATAAAATTTTGATATACATTATGGAGTCAACATGCATGATTTACGTCATCACGGATTGGTGCAGTATGCATTAAAACGTGGCGGATCTATCCACCCAATTACACTACCCAAAGAGTTAACTGGCGAAACAGGGATTATGAATCCTTCTATCTTTCAACATGATGGAAGGATTCTATTGAACGTTCGCCACGTCAACTACACTCTTTACCATTCAGAAGGTAAAAAGTTCCCACATACTTGGGGTCCTCTACAATACCTACATCCTGAAAACGATATTAGTTTAACGACTTACAATATTATGACCGAGTTAAATGCTGACTTGGAAGTTATTCATGCGGGTCGAATTAATACATCAGAACTTGATACACCACCGCTATGGAACTTTATCGGTCTTGAGGATGGTCGTTTATTTAGTTGGGACAATCGTTTATTCATTTGCGGAGTAAGACGAGATTGTTACGACGATAAAGGTACAGGTAGAATGGAACTACAAGAAATCGAATATATCGACGACGAATGGAAAGAGGTTGCTCGTTTTCCTATTCCTGCTCCTGGAGATAATGGTACTTATTGTGAAAAGAATTGGATGCCTATTATTGATATGCCATGGTGTTTTGTTAAATGGTGTAACCCAGTAGAGGTTTGTAAGTTTGATCCTGAAGAAGGAACAACGACTACAATTGTTCTTGATGAAGAAAAAAGGATACCTATGGAACGCGATCTTCGTGGAGGTACTCAGGTATATCCAATAGGTGAAGGTCGAAGAATGACAATCACTCACGAGGTTGATTTAAATAGAGACGTGTTTGGTCGTAAAGATGGTCACTATAATCATCGTGTTATTATATGGGATGAAGATTGGAATTTATTACATCGTACTAAAGACTTTCATTTCTTAGGTACTCAAATAGATCCTACAACAGGATTAGAATATAATATTGAGTTTGCCACAGGAATGACATTCCTTAACGGAAATATTATTATTGCATTTGGATATCAGGACAACGGTACATTCTTATTGAAAATGCCTGAACCTGTATTCTTTGATTTTGTTGCGAGGAGTGGAGTATGATACTGCAAAGTGTATTAGAAAAACATATCATGGATCCAAAGAATCCTGAACTGTGTTATGATTTAGCAAAAGAATACGATAAAATAGAAAATGGTGCAATGGCTGTTTCGTTGTATTTAAAAGCGGCTGATTTAAGTGAAGATAATGAGTTACAATATAAATGTATGATCGGTATTGGTCGCGCTTACGATAGACAAAGAGATAGAGGATTTACAGTACAAGGTGCATTTCAAGACGCAGTTGCGTTATGCCCAACTCGACCTGAAGCTCACTATCTATTATGTAAGCATTATGAACAGGTTTCAAAATGGAAAGATTGTTTGATGCATGCAAACATTGCGTTATCAATGGATCCATTCACTGAAGAGAATTGCGAATTAGGATACCCAGGACCAATATACTTACAATATTATCAAGCGCTTGCATCGTGGTATATCGCAGGACAACAAAATGGTAAAGAACTTCTATTTGATTTAAAGTATAAAGAAAAGCTGCCATCTAAATTAAAAGAAAAAGTTTCTCAGATGTTAGATAATATTTTCTATCCTGATATTATTCCTTATGTATCTTCTGATATTGACAGATACAAATTTCCTTTTAAAGGAATTAAACAAATTAATAAAAATCATTCTAAACATTTTCAAGATATGTTTGTGTTATCAGCAAACGGCGGTAAAAGAAATGGCAGTTATTTAGAGATTGGTTCAGGCGATCCTTATGTTCATAATAACACAGCATTACTTGAAGAGCAATATGGATGGAAAGGTATTTCTATTGATATCTCAGAAGCTTTGTGTTATAAGTTTAACGAGAATCGTTCAGGTACTGTTATATGTGCTGATGCTACTTCAATTGATTACGAACAATTATTTACAATGCATTCTGTTGATAATAAAATAGATTACCTACAAATTGACTGTGATGATTTTTCAATTGCGGTATTAGAGAAAATACCTTTTGATAGATATAAGTTTGGTATCGTTACATTTGAGCACGATTCATATCGTTTAGGCGCCGACAAAAAGTTCGCGGCAAAAAGAATATTAGAAAAGGCAGGATATGTTTGTGCTGTACCAAACGTTTCCTTTAATCATGGTTATCCTTACGAAGATTGGTATTACCACCCTGATGTAATAGATATGCCACAAGAAATGAAAACAACGAAAGAAGTTAATTTTGTTTGGGATTACTTTATGGGACCGATGGAATGATAACCGTGGTTGCCACGGGTGGCTTTGACCCAATTCATTCAGGACATATAGAGTATTTAAAAGATGCATCCTTATGTGGAACTCAATTAGTAGTTGGTGTAAATTCAGATGAATGGCTTGTAAGAAAGAAAGGTAGAAACTTTATGCCGTTCGAAGAAAGAGCAGCTATTGTTTCAGAACTTGCTTGTGTAGATAGAGTAATTTCATTTGATGACTCCGATGGAAGCGCGATAGATTGCTTAGAACAGGTTAAACTTTTGTATCCTTCAGATACTATTATATTCGTAAATGGTGGTGACAGAACATCTGATAACATCCCTGAGATGGCAGTAGAAGGAGTCTCTTTTGAATTTGGAATTGGTGGAGAAGATAAAAAGAATTCATCAAGTTGGATATTAAAAGAATGGTCTCAACCTACGACTCAACGTAAATGGGGAACATATAAAGTATTAGATTCCAATGGACACTGGAGAGTTAAAGAATTAAGTTTTGATGTTGGTCAATCATTAAGTGACCAAAGACATTTTCATAGATCTGAACATTGGCATATTGTAAGTGGTTCTGTTTTAATGGAACTTGATAAAGGTAACGGTATGCCAGGATCAAAACATACTAAAATTTATCATGCAGGTATGAGTGTTGATATTCCAAAAGAAGTTTGGCACAAAGCAAGTAATGTAGGATCAAGTCCTGCTAAAGTAATCGAAGTATGGCTTGGAGACAAACTCGAAGAATCTGACATCGAACGCCGTGACTAATGTATAAATAAAACTATAATTTAGAATAATGCTAATAGTCAGGAGACGAAGATGGCAATCAAAGTCGGCGGTGTCACCGTCATTAATAATTCCAGAGAACTTGAAAATTTAACCGGAGCTTCTGGCACTTTCGGTGATTTTCATCCAGAAGAAACAGTCGTCTCATCCGCATCAACTCTTAACACCTCAATGTTGGTTCCTGTCCAAAAAGTTGATATGACAAGCAACATTGCATTCACATGTACAAATAAAGCTTTTGGTAGAGATGTAGTTTTAATTTTAGATACATCAGCATCTGCTTACACCCCTTCTTTTGATTCTGCAGTAGAATTCCCCGGCGGAGAACCAACTTGGTCAGGTTATAGACATTGGACAATTACTTTAATGTGTTGGAATGGTACCAATGTAAGAGCAACTGCTACTGGATATGCCGACGCAGGAGCAGCACCTTCTGGTGGATTACCTTCAACATTTAGTCAAGATGCGTCTTTCGCTACGTTGGGTACTGTTAATGCAGCGTTTGGGTCGCCAGAGTCTTGGGCTGCTGTATCATTTGAGCACGAAGCAGGCAATAATAGAATTAAAGTAGGTTGGTGGAGCGGCGATTCTAACGCGTCGTCATCGGCTCAATATAATTATATTAATTACACTGGGTTAACAGGTATTACTTCTGTTCAGTTTCAATATAATGTTAGCGCTCAAAGTTGTTCTGGTTATTGTTCTACTACAAATGGTCCAACTCCTGCAGACGATGGTTATAATTCTGGAACATATTACAACGGGTTCGTAAGATTCTGGTGGATTGCCGCAGCAAATAGTACTACAACAAACACAACCGTGAGCGCGAATTTTAATTCTGCTAATCCTGATTTTCGTGTTAAAGTAATATGTGACCAAGGAACATTATATTCAACTTGTGAATTATCAACAACATCAATTTCTCAGACTGCAACCTACGGAACGCAAAAGCAGGTATAAAGGTATATAAGATATGGCAATTAAAATAGCAGGAACTTCAGTAATTTCAGATGTAGCTAAATTACAAAACTTTAATACTATCTCAGGCAAGTATTCGTCTTTTTATCCTAATTCTGAAACTATCACAACTGTAGTTGATATGAACAAGCCTATTATGACAGTTGAGTTAACTGCAGCTACAACGTTTACTGCTTCTAATGTGGCAACAGGTAAAACAGCAATTCTTCTTTTAGATGTAGGCGCAGGTGGTAATACACCAACCTTTCCTTCAAGTTTTAAGTTTGCCGAAGATACTGAACCTTCTTGGTCTGGTACACGATATTGGCAAATTGGTCTTACTGCTTGGGATAATTCAACTGTAAGAGTAATCGCAACTGGTTGGGAAGGTCCTAATGCAGGTGGCGGTGGCGGTGGTGCTACAGTAGATTTAGGATTGGCAAGATGGTATATTGTTTCGGTTGAAAATGGAGATGATGGTACAGGAACAGCCCATGCAAGTATGACGTTCAATACTGATGGAACTGTAACCTTTAGTAGTACAGGCTCTGTTGGTGGTGCAGGTGGATATTCGGTCTCAACAACTGGTGGTGGAAATAGTCCAAGTTGGGGATCAAACGTTACTGGGTCAAATTATGATGTTAAGTATACCTTTACACAAACTCAAGAATCTGGTACGCGTTCATTAGCAACAAATGCTGGTAACGGTGTTTGGTTAAACTTAGGAACTGCTAGGACATGGAAAGTTACTGGTGGAACAAATGCCCCGGCAAATGACGGTAACATTAAATTAGATGGTGTTATTCAAATAAGAGATGCATCGACTCAGTCGGTTCTTGATACTGAAAACTACGATATTTCAGCTCTAAACTACGGCATTGGTATTGGAAATATATGTTTAACAAATGATATGTTAGTACAGGTTGAAGGTAGAGGATTGGTTAGAGTTTACGATCTTGAAGTTGGTGATTTTGTATTCTCACCATCTGGTTGGACAAGAATTGAAAATATTGTTAAAGATCATCCACGTGAAGGGTTCTACTTAGTAGATGATTGGTTAGAAATTACAAACGATCACCCAATGTTAATTAACAATGAATGGACATTGCCAGGAGATTATCAAGGAAATAAAACTTACCATCCAGAAAATGTTAATACTGTTTATGTTGAAACTCAAAGCGGTGAGTTTATTGTATTTAACGAAGATGGAGATAATATAACTGTTAGCGGTGATTACGCTAAGGGAAAGGAAATCTAAAATGCCAGTACAATTCAAAAAAGATATAATAGATAACGGAGTAATTAATCGTCAGTTCTTTCGAAAGAATCCTATTGATTATGAAATAGAAGAAGTTTGGATGCTTTCTCCGTATCACAATGATAAAGAATTAGATCAGGCTGAGGTTGATAAATGTCTTGAAAAATTAGGAGCATCAAGTGGCGATTAAAATTAGCGGAACAACTGTAATAGCAGATGACTATTCAGTAATTGATGTACAAGACACTCAAGGAAATTACGACGATTTTCATTCGTCCGTAGTCACAACGACAAATAATATTAACTTCGCAACTCCACTTATGGTTTCCACTATGGGAGCGGCAACAACATTTACATCTACGGGTGGAGCAACAGGTAAAACTTGTATGCTTCTTTTAGATACGTCTTCAGTACCTTATACTCCAACATTTCCTTCGGATGTTAATTGGCAAAATAATACAGAACCAACATGGAGTAGTTATCAGCATTGGCAAATTACTTTCTTATATGTTGACTCAAATGATATTCGTGCATCAGCCGTAGGATTTACTGGTAGTACTCCAACAGAATCAATTTCATTACACGGAACAGGCAATACATTTGGTACAGCTGATGATACAACAACATCCATGCCACCAACAGCGGACGCGATTTTTGGTATGAGATTCAGGGCTGATGGAAATATAGAAAAATATACAAATGGTGTCACCGTAGGCGGACAAACAGGTTGGTGGACATATAGTACATCTAAATGGAATAATATTACACCTTCACAAACGTATTATATTAGAGTACAAAATGATAATGCAAATATGACTTTACCTATGACTCTGAGTACAACTTATAGTGATTCATTAAATACTTGGAATTCATTAGCAAGTGATAAACAATTTAGATATGGGATTTCTGGACCACGAAGCGGTGTTGGTACATTGAACGGATGTATGAAAGTAGAAATTTCTTCAACTTCAAATGGTTCAAATATTGTAGCAACAGGTTATTATTATTGGCAAGTTAACGGAACGGCATAAAGGATAAGTAATGGCACTATCACATTCATTTAATACAATCGCAGGTGGTAATAATACTGCAGGCACAGGTGGAGTAGGCGGTAACGAATACCCAACTACAGGCGAAGACATTAACGACAGACAAAGTCCACAAGATACTGTTGAGGCTGTTATGTTTGCGCTTGGAACCGACGGTGATGCTGCATCAGCTGATACTGACGTATATGTTGACTTTCTCTACGATACTCTTTTTGGAGGTTTTGTACTAAAAACAACTGACAATAACTCAGGTGCAAGTGGAACGGATTCTTTTACTGAATCTGAAGAGTTTGATTATTTTACTTCTGGTGGTACACGTACCGATATGCTAGGAGGTTCGCGTGTTCACTATTCAAATGATTCTACAGTATCTGGTGAAACTTACCCTGGCCCTGTTGATGAATTAAAATTAAAGCTCACTACAACCAATGTTCAAGATACAGGTTCAACTACATATACGCAAACTCTGGATAGAAGACATTTTCAAGGAACAGGATCTCCAGCAACAATAGGTACTTACACAAATGATACTTGGTTTTCTGTTCATAATGTTGGCGGTCAATCTGGACTAGACGTACCAACTGACGGTATTGGTATAAGATGTAGATTTAAATGTGAAACAAGTACTTCAGGAAACCAAACAGCAAGACTACAAAAAAGACATGTTATAGAATGTTGGGCAAGATTAAGTGGAAAAGATGATACGAAAGTATTTGAATATCAGCTTGACATGTCTTCAAGATCAGACTCAACGTTCTAAATAAATAATAAAAAATAATAGAGTAAATTAAAATGGCACAACCAACAACAAGAGAAGAATTCAAAGGCTGGGTACTCCGCAAGTTGGGCGCTCCTGTCATTGATATTAATGTGTCAGACGAACAGATTGATGATCGTGTTGATGAAGCAGTCGACTTTTGGAGAGACTATCATTATAACGGAAGTCAACTTGTTTATATGAAACATCAGATTACACAAGAAGATAAAGACCGCGGTTATGTAGAACTACCAGCAACAATACTTGGTATTTCTGGCATCTTTAATATGCAGTCAAGTATTTCTACAGGCGGCGGTATATTTAATGTTCAGTATCAATTCGTTTTAAATAATCTTGAAGATATTACTGGTTATAACATCACAAACTATTTTATGTCAATGCAACATTTAGAATTCTTACAAGAAATGCTTGTAGGTCGACCGATGATACGTTATAATAAACACGTAAATAGATTGCATATAGATAGCGGACAGGATGCTATGACTGTTGGTGAATACATTATTATTGAGGCGTATGATGTAATTGACGGAACAACATATGCAGATGTATGGTCTGATCGTTTCTTACAAAATTACGCATCTGCATTGATTAAAGAACAGTGGGGATCAAACCTAACAAAATTTACAGGTATGCAACTTGTAGGTGGAGTGTCATTTAACGGAGAACAAATATTAGCGGATGCCAAAGAAGAAAGGCGGATTATGGAAGAAGAAGCAGTACAGAATCTACAACCCCTTTCGTATAACTATATTGGATAAGTAATGGCAACTAATACTTTCTTTAACAATTATTCTCAAGTTCAAGAGCAATCTCTGATTGATGATTTGGTAATAGAATCTATCAAGCAGTATGGTGTTGACGTTATATACATGAGCAGAGCAATTAAGGGTCGTGATAAGATCTTTAATGAAGATGACTTTCCTGAGTATAACGAAGTATTTGGATTTGAAGTATATGTTAAGAATATGGAAGGCTTCGAAGGTGAAGGCGATTTCCTATCTAAGTTCGGTTTAGAAATAAGAGATACATTAACACTTACCGTTGCGAACAGAACATTTGAAAGATATGTTACTCGTGAAGTTATTGAACTTACAAGACCTAGAGAAGGTGATTTAGTATACTTCCCATTAAACGAGAAGATCTTTGAAATTAAATATGTTGAACACGAAAGCATATTCTATCAAATGGGTCAAACTCAAGTATTTGATATTCAGTGTGAATTGATTGAATACGCCAACCAAAGGTTCAATACTGGTCATCCTTCAATTGATAATTACTTCGCCGAATATAATACAGACATTGAAGTAGATGCAAACAATGCAACTTTAGAAGCTCTTACTTTAACTGATGACAACGCAAGTAACCTTGACTTTGAACTTGAAGCAGATGGTATTCTTGATTTCTCAGAGACTGATCCATTCAGCGAAAATATAACAATAAGTGATACCTAATGGCAATAGCAAATTATTTTTATAATTCTACGATTCGCAAATATGTTGCTTTATTTGGTACATATTTCAATCAATTAGAAGTTCGTAGAACAAGCACTGATGGTACTTTAAATCAGAGACAGATAGTACCTATTTCTTATGGACCATATCAAAAGATATTGGCAAGACTTGACCAAGATCCTATTGTAGAAGGTGGTGCGAGTTTTGATGCCGCCGGAAATCCATCAGCAGGACAACCTTATGCAATGACATTGCCTCGTATGGCTTTTGAGTTAACAAGTTTTACATATGATGCAGAACGCAAAGTTGCTCCTACAAGAAAAATAAGAAAGACAGCAGTAGATGGAGAAAACGGTGGCAGACGATTTGTATATTCAGGAACTCCATATAATATGGGATTCAGTTTATACATCATGGCAAAATATAACGAAGATGCTGTCAAATGTTTAGAACAAATATTACCATTCTTCAATCCAGAATTTACAAGTACTGTAAGATTGATTGAAGGATTAGAGCCAATGGACATACCGTTAATTCTAACTGATGTGCAATCAGAAGATTTATACGAAGAAGCCTTTACGACAAGAAGAAGTATTTTATATACATTAAACTTTAATATGAAAGGTTGGTTCTTTGGTCCTGAAAGAGATAAGGAAGTTATTCGCTTTATTGATACAAGAATAGCAACAGATACAGCAACTGATACTGAGTTCGAAGAATTTAAAACTCTTCAGCCTGGGATGACAGCGAATAACGAACCAACTACTGACATTACACAAACCGTTGATTATAGCTTAATTGAATTTGATGACGACTGGGATTACATAAATAGGACATCTGATACAGAACCCAGTTAATAGGAATTATTATGAAAATTGGATTTACTTGTAGCAGCTTTGATCTGCTACATGCTGGACACGTTCAAATGCTTAGAGAAGCAAAAGAACAATGTGATTATTTAATTGTAGGACTACAAACTGATCCTGCTCTCGATCGTCCTGAAAAGAACCCTCCAATACAAACGATAGTTGAAAGATATAGTCAACTTAAGGCAGTAAGCTATGTTGATGAAATTATTCCTTATACGACTGAAAGAGATCTTGAGGATATATTGGAATTATATACAATTGATGTTCGGATCCTTGGCGAAGAATATCGTGATAAAGATTTTACAGGAAAAGATATCTGTCGTAAGAGAGATATAGATTTACATTTTAATAGAAGAGATCATAGATTTAGCAGCTCATATTTAAGAAAAGTTTGTCGTGATAAATAATAAGGTATATTATTAAATAGTAGGTTTTATATTATGAAAAGAAAGAAAGCGTTAAACCAAGAAATGAATATGGGTGGTCTTGTACTAGAAATGGCAGGAACATTCTTTAACGAATTTTTTTGTAGAAGAGATTATGAATGGTGGTACGTTGTACAGCCAGGAGATGTAGTTGTAGATCTTGGAGCTTGTGTCGGTATGATGTCGGCGGACTCACTAGATAAAGGAGCTTCTAAAGTTTATATGGTTGAAGCAAATAGAGAGTTGTTAAAAACAGCAATCGAAAATGTTTCTGAATATTGTATGAACGAGCCTGATCCAAAAGTTTATCCTATCAATGCAATTATAGGATCATCGGACTCAGAAGGTTGTTATATAACAAAAAGAGCACCACTACCTGCTGACGACGATTTAGATCGCATTTCCTTTAAAGAATTAATTACACAATATGGAATTACTAAGATTGATTATTTAAAGTGTGATATTGAAGGAAATGAATATGATGTGTTTAATAAGAATACTTTAGAATACTGTTTTAATAATGTAAAGCACATGGCAATTGAAGTACATGTTAAAGCAACACCAGATGGACCTGATAAATTTATACAATTTAGAGATGAGTTTATAAAGCCATTTGCTGAATCTTCACAACATAACGTAAGAAGTATGGAAGAAGATGATTTTATTAATTCGCTTTGGGATGATGAAGCTGTACGAAATCTTCCAATAGAAAGATCATATTTTATGTTATATATTACAAGAGTTGAACAATGAAAGATGATAAGATAGCGCAGAAGTTAAATATGAGACCTTTAGAAGATGCGGCTTTAACATCGCCAGCTGAAGACAAGCAACACGCATTGGATAGATTGAATCCAGAAAAGATGCCTGACTTGCCTAACAATTCTTTTTCAACTAATGAAGAAGCAGGCGAACTTGTAGAAAGTGTAGATTCTGTAAAGAATTTACCGCAAGAAAGTGTAGCTCAACCACCTGCGGTTATTACAAAAGAAGCTAACGAGAATCTAAAAGATATTGAATTAGCAAAAGCTAACATAGAAAATATTATTAATCTTGGAGATGACGCAGTACGAGAAATGACAGAGATCGCAAAACAATCCGAATCTCCTCGAGCGTTTGAAGTTGTATCTACTTTAATGAAAACATTACTTGATGCAAACAAAGATTATGTTGAAATGTCAACAAAGAAAAGATACGCAAAGGAAGAAGATCAGCAAGGTAAGACTGAAGTAACTAATAATAATTTAATTGTATCTACATCAGATTTACTTAAAATGATTAAAGGTGACAATGAATAACTTCGATAAGGGTTATTTAGGAAACGCTCATCTCAAGAAGATTGGTGAACAGATAGAGTTCACTCCTGAGATGCTTCAAGAATATATGAAGTGTGCGGAAGATCCAATTTACTTTTCAGAAAAATATATTAAAATTGTACATGTTGACCACGGATTGATTCCAATGGAAATGTACGATTATCAAAAAGATATAGTAACAAAGATAACCGAGAGCAGACGTGTTTCTGTACTGACATCAAGACAGGCAGGTAAAACAACAACAGCAGTAGCGGTTATATTGCACTACATCTTGTTTAATGAATTTAAGACTGTAGCCATATTGGCAAACAAAGGGGATGCTGCTCGAGAGGTTTTAAGCCGAGTTCAGTTAGCTTATGAAGCATTACCAAAATGGATGCAGCAAGGTATTGAGGAATGGAATAAAGGTAATATTACTTTAGAGAATGGTTGTAAGATATATGCAGGTACTACAACATCTTCTGCTATTCGTGGTAAATCTATTTCTTTTCTATATCTTGATGAGGTTGCGTTTATTGAAGGATTTAATGAATTCTTTGCTTCAGTATATCCAACGATATCATCAGGTAAAAGTACAAAATTATTAATGACTTCTACTCCAAACGGTTTAAACCATTTCTGGAAAACATGTAAAGGTGCTAAAGAAGGTACCAACGGTTATGAATATGTTGAAGTTATGTGGTACGACGTTCCTGGTAGAGATGAACAGTGGAGAGACGAAACTCTCGAAGCATTAGATTTTGACCAAGAAAAGTTTGAACAAGAATACTGTTGTCAGTTCTTAGGAAGCTCAGGTACACTAATAAGCGGTGCCAAACTCAAAGAACTTTCACCTTCTCAGCCAATTCATGAGGCAGAGAACATAACACAATACGAGGCTCCTAATATGGAACGTTCGTATGTTATGGTAGTTGATGTATCGAGAGGTAAAGGACTCGATTATTCAGCATTTAATATAGTTGATACGACGGAAATGCCATACAAACAAGTATGTGTCTTTAAGGATAACATGATAAGTCCAGTAGACTTTGCCTCCGTTATATATAGAATAGGGCTGATGTACAATGAGAGTGCAGTGTTAATTGAAATTAACGATATTGGCGAACAAGTTGCTGATATACTCTTTATGGATTACGGCTATGAAAATCTTCTCTTCACAGAAAACCACGGCCGAGCAGGCAAACAGGTTTCTAATTTTGGAGGAAAGAGATCAGATCATGGGATACGAACAACCAAAAGTGTAAAGTCAAAAGGTTGTTCTATATTGAAATTATTAATTGAGCAAAATCAGTTAATACTACAGGATTATAATACAATACAGGAGTTATCGCGGTTTAGTAAAAGAGGCAATTCTTACGAAGCAGAGTCAGGTCATCATGATGATTTGGTAATGACCTTAGTACTGTTTGCATGGTTATCTGACCAAAGGTTCTTCAGAGAACTTACAGATATCAATACTCTAGCACAACTAAAAGAAAAAACAGAAGAACAGCTTGACGAAGAATTATTGCCTTTCGGCTTTATAGATACAGGAGATCCAATTGCGGATGAGCAAGGATGGATTGAATATAAGCCTGAGTCAGGATGGTAGATATAGAAACTTTTATAAATAAAACTGTGATAACTATTAATTAGTAACAAAAGATTTAATTAGATAATATTAAAGGAGAATAATATGGCTTTTTCCGTAAGTCCTTCCGTAATTGTTCGAGAGGTGGACGCATCAGCATCGGTACCTGCCATCGCAACACCACCTGCAGCATTAGCTGGCGTGTTTAGATGGGGTCCTGTAGGTGAAGCAGTACTTGTTTCTTCAGAGAATGAATTGGTTTCAAGGTTCGGTACACCCGATGATGATAACTATGAAACATTCTTTGTAGCAGCAGATTATCTTTCATATGCAAATGCCCTTTGGGTAGCACGTGCCGATAATGGCGCTTTAACAGCTTCAAGCTCAGATACATCAGATGCAAATACTTCACTGCATACGTTCGGTTCGTTTGACGCTTTATACCCAGGAGCATTAGGTAATTCATTAGAAGTAGCATATAGTAAAGGTTCAGATTTTGAAAGTGTACTTGCTGTAACTGGAGAAGGAAGTGAGATACCTTCAACTAGAATTACTGGCGCTAACTCAGAGATACAAAACACCGCTCAGACAATTGAATTTAACTCAAGTAATACAACTTTCGAAGTATTGCCTGCCAACAGAATAGAAAGTGTTTCAACAGGTGACATCTTCGTAATCGGTAACGATTCCGTAGGTTATCAAGAATTAACTGTAAGTACTATCTCAGAAGAAATGAGAGATTCAGTTGGTGATATAACATCAGATGTAAATACATTAACTGCTTACAGCTACGATTTAGTGTTTGATAACAACTACTTGTTAGCACAATCCGATCTAAGCGAACTTAGCATTACAAGAAAGTGGGCATACTCTGCACTGTTTGGTGGTAAAAAGGCAGCTGCTGATAACTACCATATTGCAGTGTTAGACGAAGATGGTTTGATTACAGGTACTAAAGGTGCCGCTGTTGAAATATACAGTGATCTATCAACTTCACCAACGGCAAAACTGGCAAGTGGTAAAACAAATTACTATAAAGAAGTAATTGCTCAAGAGTCAGGCTGGGTCAAGGTTGCTAACACAACGCATTTTGAAGCTCAAACTTCTCAATACGAAAGTTTAGCATTAGGATCTGACGGCAGAACAGAATCAGCGGCAACGTTGGCTGATCTTGCTGGAGCTTACGATTTATTCAAAGGTTCAAATGAAATTGACGTTTCATTCGTTCTAGGTGGTAAATCAGACGATGCTGGTAACGTAGGTACATATCTGATCTCAAATATTGCAGAATATAGAAAAGATTGTATTGCGTTTATCTCGCCTGCTAAATCAGATGTTGTTGATGAAAGTAAAACAGAAACTAAATTGTCAAATACAATTGCGTTTAGAAACTCTTTACCATCATCTTCATATTCAGTAATTGATTCTGGTTACAAATACAGATACGACAGATATAACGATGTATATAGATACACTCCACTTAACGGTGATATGGCAGGACTTGCTTCAAGAGTTGAACCTTTTGAAAGTCCAGCAGGATTCCGTAAAGGTGTAATTAAGAACGTTGTAAAACTTGCTTTCAATCCTAATAAGGCTCAGAGAGATCAGTTATACAGTAACGAAGTTAATCCAGTTATGTCACAAGTAGGTCAAGGAATTGTTCTATTCGGTGATAAGACAGGGTTTGGTCAAAACAGCGCGTTTGATAGCTTGAACGTACGAAGATTGTTTATTGCTGTAGAGAAGGCGATCGCAAATGCTGCGGAATCATTCCTCTTCGAATTGAATGACGAGTTTACTCAAGCTCAATTCAAAGGAATCGTAGAACCATTCTTAAGAGACATCCAAGGCAAACGAGGAATTGTTGACTTCAGAGTAGTATCTGATGAAACAGTAAATACACCGTCAGTAATTGACTCAGGTAAATTCAGAGCTAATATCTTTATTAAGCCTGCACGTTCAATCAATGTGATTGAGCTAACCTTTGTTGCTACAAGATCCGGTGTTGAATTTGAAGAGATTGTTGGTTCGCTCTAACAGTATAAATAATTTTTAAATAAAGGAGAATAAGAATGGCGTTTAATATAAATGAGTTCAAATCCCAGTTAACTGGCGGTGGTGCTCGTGCTAATCTGTTCCAAGTGCAAATCTTAAACCCTGTTGATCCGAGCGCAGACTTTAAATCGCCTTTCATGATTAAGACAGCTGGACTTCCTGCCTCAACGGTAGGTTCGTTCTCTGTTCCATATTTTGGAAGACAGATTAATTACGCTGGTGACAGAACATTTGCTGATTGGACAGTAACAATAATTAACGATGAGGATTTCTTAGTACGTAACTCAATGGAAGCTTGGTTAAATGCAATCAACTCTCATGATAGTAACACTAGAGCTTTACCTCAGGATTATAAATCAAACGCGTTAATCACGCAGTACAGTAAAAATGGTGATGCATTACGTACATATGTATTTGAAGGTTTATATCCAACAACTGCAGATCAGATTGCTATGGATTGGGGTACAAACGACCAGATACAGGACTTCGGTGTAACCTTCGCCTACGACATGTGGAGAGTAGAAGGAAATACTGGAATTCCAACTACATAATTATTATAGGATGATATTTTGAAAATTTTTGGCTTTGATATAAAGAGGGCAGAAGAGGAGACTACCTTACCAGTTAGTTTCGCTGAACCCTCTAACGATGATGGAGCGATTACCGTTGGTAATGCGCTTGGTGGATTTTATAATACGATCTTGGATATGGAAGGTTCTGCTAAAACAGAATCTGACCTAATTACCAAGTATCGTTCAATGGCAATGCAGCCTGAGATATCTCAAGCTGTTGATGACATCATTAACGAAGCCATTAGTGTTGATACAAATGATAGAGTTGTTGATATCTCATTAGGAGAAACAGATCTATCAGATAAAGTAAAGAAAACGATTGTAAAAGAGTTTGACCAAATACTTGCTTTATTTGATTTTACAAACAACTCATATGATATGTTTCAAAAGTTTTATGTAGACGGTAGACTGAATTATCATATTATTATTGATCCTGAAGATGTTAAGAAAGGTGTAATAGAATTAAGATATGTTGATCCTCGTAAATTAAAGTTAATACGAGAAGTTGATAAAAAGCAGAAGGATAAGCATTCAGGCATTCCTGTAAAGAAAGTTAAGAATGAATACTATATGTATTCAGAAACAGGGTTTCAGAATAGTTCAGCTGGTGCAGGTAGTTCTCCATCCGCTAGTACATCAGGAATTAAAGTTGCCAAGGATGCAATTGCTAGAGTTACATCTGGATTGATGAATGAGAATAATAGTTTAGTACTATCTCATTTGCATCCAGCAAGTAAAGCTTTAAATCAGTTAAGAATGTTAGAAGATGCTGTTGTAATCTATACGTTAACAAGAGCACCAGAAAGAAGAATTTTTTATATTGATGTAGGTAACTTGCCGAAGAACAAGGCAGAGCAATATCTTAGAGATATGATGGCTCGACATAAGAACAAGTTACAGTATAATTCAGAGTCAGGTCAGATTACTGATTCGAGAAAAATACTAACAATGACAGAGGACTTTTGGTTCCCTCGTCGTGGTGGTGAAAGATCAACTGAGGTTGATACATTAGCCGGCGGTAACGCACCAGGATTGAGTACGAACGAAAATATGGAATACTTTCAACGTAAGTTGTTTAAATCGTTAAAGGTTCCATTATCACGTTTAGAACCAGAAGCCATGGCAAGCTTTGGTAGAACATCTGAGATTACTCGAGATGAATTAAAGTTTGGTAAGTTTATTAGAAGAATTCGTACTCGCTTCTCTTGGATATTTAATACGGTATTAGAGAAGCAGTTAGTACTCAAAGGTATTTTAACACCTGAAGAGTTTAACGAAATTAGAAATGATATTCGTTACGACTTTGTTAAGGATAATTATTTTGAGGAATTGAAAGAAGCTGAGATTTTGAGAGAGCGATTAAATACTCTTAGAGATATATCTGATTATACAGGTAAGTATTTCTCTCACCAGTGGATTACTGCTAACGTGCTTCAAATGTCTGAAGAACAGCAGCAGGAAATGGAAGATCAGATTGCTGACGAAACGGCGCAAGGTGGTCATCCAGAAGACGATGCCTTTTAAGATATAAATAAAGAATAGAGTAAATTAAATTAGGGACTAAACATGAAAAATTATAAAGATCTTGTTTCAGAAGTTGCCCAGCCCAAGGCTCCTGAGGAAAAGCGATTTAAGGATCAACATACTATTGAGGTAATCCCTCATCCAGTTGCGCCTGATCACGTTTTCACCGGTGAGATTCCTGGGATCACTGATGGCAAGCGTCCAGCTGACGTCGATAACGCTGAAGCTGATTACGATAAAGCGTATAAATCTAAAGTAGATCAAACTTTACCTCAACGTGGTACAGGACAAGGCAAACCAGTTGCTGAAGATAGCAATATAGTTAAAAAGTCAATCACAGAGATTCTTGGAGTCAATAAGAAAAAGAAAGACGAAAAGAAAGATGACGATTCTATGGAAGAAGGTAAAGTACCTTGTCCTCATTGTGATACAAAAGGTTGCGACCATTGTGAAGGTACAGGTTACCATATTAAAGAAGCTGGTTGTTCAGACGATACTTTAAAGGCAGAGAAGAAGCCTGTTAAGAAAGCAGAAACAAAAGAACATAAAGATGCTGATGCAGGCGATAACAAGGATTCATTAGAACCACAGAGTCATGAAGTTAAAAAGCCAAAGGTATCACCAACAGCTGTTACTATTAAAGATTCAAATGGTAAAACAATTTCATTAACGTTCAAAGAGATGTTAGACAAAGTTTCCACAGAGGAAGAATTGCTTGAGAGTCCCCAACAAGAAATTCCAATGATGATGAAACAGTTAAACTTTATTTGTTACGCTTCACAGGAAATTGAAGAATACCTTGGAGAAGGACAAGATCCTGAAGAATGGTGGCAAAACAAATTAGCAGAAGTATTCTCAAACGTTAAATCATTGTATGCTTATGCTAAAGGCGATTCAATGGTAAACGGTCGACCACTTGGAGCAGCAAAGATTCTTGCTCGAGCAGGTTACGGTGAATCAATTGAAGTAGGTTCGTTTGAACTAGAAAATAAAACTTCAGTTGAAATATCAGAAGAAGATGCTGCATTATTAAATAGAATGTTTGAAGAATTAACAGAAACGAATTCTAAAGATATGTACGGTGTTATGGTTGCTGACGAAGCAGGATTTAACGAAATACTAGAATTTGCTAAGGAGAACCTATCATGAATTTAATTACAGAATATAGAGAAGATTCCGTAGAAGTAATTACTGAAGCCAAAGATGATGGCAAAAAGAATTACTTTATTGAAGGAATTTTTATGCAAGGCGATATTAAGAATCGCAATGGAAGAATTTATCCAAGTAAAACGCTTGAGACCGAAATGGGTCGTTATCAAAAAGAATTTATTGAAACAAAGCGTGCACTTGGAGAACTAGGTCACCCTGATGGTCCACAGATCAACGGGGATCGCGTTTCACATCTAATTACTGAAATGAGACGAGACGGCAACGATTTTTATGGTAAGGCTAAAATCTTATCAACACCTATGGGGGAAATCGTCAAGAGCCTATTAGACGAAGGAGTAAAGATCGGGGTTTCAACTCGCGGTCTTGGTTCGGTCAAGGCAGGTAGAGATGGAGTTATGGAAGTTCAAAAAGATTTCCATCTTTCTACTGTTGATATTGTTACTGACCCTTCAGCACCAAATGCGTTCGTAAATGGTATAATGGAGAACGTAGAGTATTACTACGATATTGCTTCTGGAAATTGGAGAGCTCAACAAGCTATCGTCGATATCCAAGAAGAAGTCGAGAAAAAGATTAATCGTGTAGTAAGAACTATTGATGAAGAGACGGCAACAAGAATGTTTAAAACATTCGTCCAATCTTTGAGAAACTAAATTTTTATAAATAAATAAAGTAAAGTTTATTATAAACATATTTGTAGATTTAAACAAATTTTAAAGGAGAAAATAAATGGAAAACGTAGAAGAAAAATTCGTTTCCGACGATGGTATCTCAGAAGTACCTGCTGCAGTAACACCTGAAGGTGGAGAAGGCAAAAAGGACAAACTGAAGAAGACCACTACAGACGAGCCAAAAGGCGCAGTTGAACCTAAGAAAGTAATCCCTGGTCAAACTGATGCTGGAAAGCCTGTTCCTACTGCTGAAGAAACTGAAGTTGAAGCTGAAGTTGAAACAGTAGAAGAAGTAGTTGTAGAATCTTCAATTGAGTCAATCATTGAAGGCGAAAATCTATCAGAAGAATTCAAAAGCAAGATCAGTCTTGTATTTGAAGCCGCGTTGAACGAAGAAGTAAACAAAAGAACTGAGACAATTCGTGAAGAATTAACTAAGTCTTTAGACGAATCACTTGAAGAAGCAGTTACTGAGAAATTAGATACTGTTACTGAAAACGTTGATAAGTATTTAGATTACGTTGTTGCTGAATGGATGGCTGAGAACGAAATCGCAATCGAATCTGGAATTAAGGTTGAGATGGCGGAATCATTAATGTCAGGTCTTAAGAACTTATTCGTAGAACATAATGTTAACGTTTCAGAAGAAACTGTTGATGTTGTGGAAAACTTAGAAACAACAGTATCTGAGTTGGAAGGGAAAGCCAATGACTTAGTAGCCGAGAACATCGACCTACAAAAAGAAATTGCCACTTTCAAATCAGGACAAAAATTTGACGAAATTTCAGAAGGACTATCTGTTAATCAGGTAGAACGTTTGAAAGTATTGTCTGAGAAACTTGATGTGGAAGATCTCGATGCATACGCAGAGAATCTTTCAGTAATTAAGGAATCATTCTTCAATGACAAGCCTATTGTGGAAGCAACTGGTGATGTACAGGAAGAGAATGATGAAATTATTCTAGAGGAACAGGAAGTATCTAAACCAACTTCTGATTACACCTCTATTAATGCTCTAGTTGAAGCTTTCAACACTAAGAAGTAATTAGAATAATTAATTTGGTTTTTAAATTAAATTTTAATTTTAAATAAAGGAGATCCAAAAATGGATAACTATACAAGACTAGTGGAAAAGTGGGAGCCTATCTTAGCGCACGAATCTTTTTCACCAATTACTGATAATCATAGGAAAGCAGTTACAGCTACTATCCTTGAAAATACAGAACGTGCTTTAGCCGAAACTGGTGACTTATCAGCAAATATGACTTCTTTGCTTTCAGAAGCACCTACTAACGATGCCGGAACTGGCGGATTTGGTGGTGGTTCAGCAGCAGGCGGTCCTACAGCTGGTTACGATCCAATTCTTATCTCATTGGTAAGACGTGCAGTACCTAACATGATTGCTTATGATATCTGTGGCGTTCAGCCTATGACTGGTCCTACAGGACTTATCTTCGCAATGCGTGCAAAGTATGGCACTCAAGCTGGTGGCGATGCATTATTCAACGAAGCTGATACAGACTTTGCTGGAGACGGTACTCATGCTAATACTTTACCTGGTGGTTCTGTAACTACTGGTACAGGTATGGGAACAACTGAAGCTGAAGCCTTAGGCGACGGTAACGGTACTAACTATGCAGAAATGGCCTTCTCAATCGAGAAAGTAACTGTTGCTGCTAAGACTCGTGCTCTGAAAGCAGAATACACTACTGAGCTTGCTCAGGATCTTAAAGCTGTTCACGGACTTGACGCTGAAACAGAATTGGCTAACATTCTTCAAACTGAAATCTTAACTGAGATCAACCGTGAAGTTGTTAGAACAATTTATGATACAGCTGTTGTCGGTGCTGCTTCAGCCGCTACTCCTGGTACTTTCGACCTTGACGTCGATGCCAACGGTAGATGGTCTGTTGAGAAGTTCAAAGGTCTAATGTTCCAAATCGAGCAAGAAGCTAACGCAATTGCTAAAGGAACTCGTCGTGGAAAAGGTAACGTTGTTATCTGTTCTTCAGATGTAGCCTCTGCTTTACAAATGGCTGGTGTGTTGGATTACACTCCTGCTTTAAACAGCAATACTCTTGAAGTTGATGACACAGGCAATACTTTTGCTGGTGTTCTTAACGGACGTTTCAGAGTATACGTTGATCCTTTCGCAGGTGCTAACTACTTAGTAGTTGGTTACAAAGGTTCATCTGCATTCGATGCAGGTTTATTCTACTGCCCATACGTACCGTTACAAATGGTTCGTGCGGTTGGTGAGAATAGCTTCCAGCCAAAAATTGGTTTCAAAACCCGTTATGGCATGGTTGCGAATCCTTTTGCACAAGGTGCAACTCAAGGACTCGGCGCTATTACTGCTGATACTAACAAGTACTACAGAAAAGTTACAATCTCTAACTTATTCTAAGTCTCGTTAATAAAAAGAGTTTAGGTTAACTAAACCACTTTGGGCAACCTCTTCGGGGGTTGCCTTTTTTTATCTCTTGGAGAATGTAAATAATGACTATCGTATTTTGGGCAATAGTATTCTTTGGTACCGTAGGTGCTGTTGATGGCTCAATCAAAATGAACAAGAAGTGTGAACAAGAAGTAGAACAAGGAATTTCAGAAACTGTCCGCGAATGCAAACAGTATTACTTTGATACAAAAATCAAAAGTGGATGGTAAAGATAAAATTGGCAACATTGCGTTGCCTTTTTTATTCCCAAATAAAATCAGACCAAGGTTCATAATGACCAGCAACTCCAATTGCTGAATTATCGCAACCTCTTGCATCGTCCCATAATTCTAAACCTACTTTATCAAACATATCTTTCGTAAGTTTAATCATAGGAACATCTTTCATAAAGATTGCTGATTCGTAATCAATAGACATAGGCTTAACGTCAATATGATTCTCAGAAAATTCCTTAATCATACAAATGTATCTTTTACCATCTTTAATAAACTGGCACTGTTCAAAAACATCTCCGTATGTTTCTTCACCAAGCTTAGTCCACTTTTCAAATAATTTCATTACGCTGCCCTCATTTCAAACTGTTCATCAATAAAGTGTTCCAACTGTTCTCCTTCGAGACCTAGAGATTCACCTTCTTCTTGTAATTGTTCTAAAACAATTTCATTCCATTCACAACTCATATCTTCTCCTTTATTTAATTTATACAACAATTATAAACTATCTCACAATGAATGTCAATAGTTTTATGAGAATAAAATGAATTATTTTCTTGAAAAGTAAGATCGGATCAAAAAGATCCTTGTATATGCGACAATAGTCATCACTAGAGTCACTAGAGTGCCCAATATGACAGGCTCAGTAATACCTAGATGTTCTATATAGATATAAAGTAGAACGAGGTTGAGAGGATAATTGATTGCCAAACCGGTGGCTATTTGAAAGGATGTTTCTTTGTGGATTTGTTTTGTTTCTGGTTTCATATTAATTGCGAACCAAGCATTTGTCCTAGTTCTTTGTATTCTTCATAATGAGCAGACTGAACTGCTATCTTATTTGTTTCAAAATTCTTTGCGATTATTTTAATAGTGTCTTCTTCGTAAATAGAAACACAACCTACTGGTGTTTGGCAAGTTCCGTCTATCTCTTTTAACATATACTTTTCAGCCATGACCATATACCAAGTATTCCAATGATTCACTTTTGATAAATCTTCTTTCATAGGATTATCACTTTTTACTTGTAAAGCAATAACACCTTGTCCTGGAGCGGGCATCATATCAGCAGTTCCAAATACTCTACTTGCTCTATGAGTTAATAGTGCTGCATCAAGTCCTGCCTTTGCTACGCATATTGCATCGTACTCTCCATTGTCCACTTTATTAATACGTGTATCAAGGTTACCACGAATAGGAATTATTTCTGAGTTTGGATAGAGGTCTTTAAGTTGAGCAATACGTCTTGGACTGCTTGTACCAATCGTTCTCGGATTTACTTCATTACCAACTAAACAATCTCGTGGATCTCCACGTCTTACAACACAAGGTACCTCAAGTAAATGATCGTTGTCTCGAGTAAGATCTTTGAATGCATGACAAGCAATATCTATATCACCGTCTATTAATGCTTGTTCTATTTCTTTTGTAAATACACCTTTACCACCCATCTCTTCAATAGAGGTTGTTGGATTAAGGTCTGCTGTGGATTCTATAAGAACAGTTTCCAATTGCATCTGAATTGCTTCTTTAGCAATTCCTGTATAAACAAGCGCAAGTTTTGACTTACGTGTTCCAATCTTTGGAATGATCATAATTTAATTTTCTAAAAGATATTCGTTAAAGGAAGTAGTGTCGCCTTCAGGACCTGTGACAAGAACTGGTATACCTTGCTTATCCATCTTTTCGACAAATAGTTTGGCATCTCTGCTACGCATCTGTCCTTGGTCAATTCTCTCCATTGTAGAAGGATTGATTATAGCAACGTTTACTAATTCAAAATGGTTACTCATATTTCACCGATTAAGTGACTCCGTACAACTGTCGTAACCAAACGACCATACTTATCATATGTATATACGATCTCAGATTGATATTCACCATTCACTGTAACAGTCGTTTTAATTGTCTGCTGACGGTACTCCATGATTGGAGGTGTGTATGGTACATTATAATTAGCGGATACTTCAGCTACTTCTGGTATCATCTTTATCTTCCTCTTCAAGAAATAAGATATCTTCATCAGGCCATCTTATCATTTCGGTATCTTTACCTTCTCCAACAACCTTAAGAAAGCCCATCTCTATAAGTGTATCAATGGTTTGTTGGGTTATGCGTTGGGCATCTATCATGTTATCTCGGTCAAACCGAAAATACCAACCGACTGCAGTAAAGACTATTGCAGTTGTGATAAACATCCAGAGATCCATTATTCACCATACCTTGCGAGTACAGCATCAATGATCTTCTCTGGTGTTGATTGATCTGGGTTCTCAACATGATCATCGACTTCTATTTCAGTCTTGATGTAGTCATATCTGATTGCCATTTCAAACAGCTGATCTTCAGTCAAAGTTTCAAGACATGCTTCCAAGAGTTCAGACTTATCAATGAACCTTTTATCCGCATCTTCGAATAACTGCTTTGCTAACTTTTCCATATACACTCCTATTTACTATTACTAATTATAATCAAGCTAATCTCTGACCTTGCCACCAGTCAGGAATCATTCTTTTCGTCCAAACCAATTTGAATCTTTCTTCTTTGGTATGGTAAAAAGCACGATAAGATTTAACGGCGTCTTCAAATATACATTCTGGGTTTGAAGACATTGCTAATTTAAATGGAGTCATAACAGTATCAGGTATACTGTTTGGAGGGTTGCGTAAGATACGTCTCAGCTTGGTATCTGTCATGTGGGTCTTACCGTAACGATAAGTGTATTCATCACATAATGCAACAAAGTGTTTATAGTGCCAATCATAGTTGGCTTTTGATTCTCTCGTCCATATCGTCGATGGATGATTATGATGACAGGCTTTATAGAGTGTATCTTCGCGACTGTCTTCAAGGTAATAATACTTTAGCATAGAACCTTTCTTTGAAGGTCTACGTTCCATTTTGCCGTCAAGCATACGATGAACGGTTGATAACATTTGAGCAGACTCAATAATCATTTTTACGACATGCTTGTCGCACTGATCTTGAGCTGCTTTGACTGGATCGTTGTCTAAAATAAAAATATTCATAGTGTATATTATAACAAAGTTAAGGTTGAATGTCAATAGTTAAACATTCATTTGGCGAAAAACTATATCCCATTGATTTCATAAAGCCTTCGAGTACTTCAACCATATCATCACGCGATAAATTTTTTTGCATTACATCAATTGTAATACGAGTGTTTACTGAAGAACTATGTTCATAAGGATGGCATATCAACTGGATATACGGCTTTTCAGTTTGCGGATTGTGGTCAATCATCAATTTTCTCCATCATATCTGAAAGAATCATCAATTGTTTCCATGACTACTTTTGCCTGACCTAAAAGTTGTGAAACAGGCGAATCATATTCGGCGAAGTAATATTCGTACCGATCTTGATCCTCGTACATTTCTTTGACTTCATCACCTAATCGAACGAGCACTTGAAGTTGTTCTTTCATTTCGTCTGATATTATCATCGCTGTACATTTCCTTGATTTGGTACCTCGAGCCGGACTTGAACCGGCAAGGCATTTCTGCCGAGGGATTTTAAGTCCCTTGTGTTTACCAATTTCACCACCGAGGCATTAATTGGTGCGGAAGGCTGGAATCGAACCAACTCAACTTTCGTGTCAGATTTACAGTCTGATGCGACTCTCCTACTTCGCCGCTTCCGCATTTTAACTGGTAGTCCCTAGGAGAGTCGAACTCCTGTTGCCGAGATGAAAACCCGGTGTCCTAACCACTAGACGAAGGGACCTTTTACTTCCTACGAAGCTTTCAGCATTGTGGCAGGGACTCTCCACATTCCATCAGGTGTATCAACCTTGATGTTCTTTTGCATTACTTTATCAACAACTCCACTAACCTTTTGATTAGTCCTTGAATTGATGAAGAATACTTTGTCACCTTTTTGAAAATTACCAGTTGCCATTGAGGCAGCATTGTTTCTATGGTTCTTGAACAAGTTAGCAACAGTGTTAAAATCACCACTATCCATTTTTGCGAATAATGTATTGATTTTGGTAAGATCAGATTTAGTAAGACTCATAATGTATTTCCTATTTAATTTAATTTATACAACTATTATATAACAGTTCTTTATGAATGTCAATAGTTATTTCTTAAAAAGAACCACTTTTTTCACAACGAATTTCAGCAAGATCTACTTTGAGCTCTGAGATCATACTTAAGATCTCTCCTGAGTAGTACTCCTTACTTAAATGCTTGTTCAATGTTAGCATTGCGTTTTGAGCTTCTTGTAGAGCAGCGATCTTACGATCAATGTTTTTTACTTCAACCATCTTTATCTCCAGGTCTGTAGTTCGCGAACGGCACATTCCGATCTTGAAAGATTGCGTTCAAGACTCTCATTGTGCGTTTGAAGTTTCCAAATCTCTAAGATGAGATCTCGCTTTGACATTTTCATCAAATTTTCAAACTCAGGCAAAAGCTCTGGGAACTGTTGCTTATTCGGAGTCGGTGTTGAGTACAATGTTCTGTCTTTCAAATCAAGTTCCTTTTTGATTGTTGAATGTATATTCTAACAGGATCCTTTGCGGATGTCAACCATTATTTTAACTTATTTTCATAAAACAATGAATTGGGTTGCTGAACATGGTACCAACTTCGTCGAAGCCGTATAGAACAGCTCCATCGTCAAGAGGATCGAAACATTCTGCGTATTCCACAAGATCGTAACCGAAAGGAATGGTACCACTGAACTTGTTGATGTCAACCTTGATAATTTCTACTTGCATTTTTTCGTTCCTTTTCAATTATTTAATATAGATATTATAAACGGTTTCTTTGTGAATGTAAACAACTTTTTTCTCTCTGGTTAGAACATTTTGTTATATAGATCACGGTTGTTATAACTATTAGATTCTCCTCTAGAGGTCAAGTATGGCATCAATGGTATCAATCAATGGACAAAACAAAGTCCTCTAGATCGTCATTCTAATCTTTAATTAATGTAATAAAAAGATTGCATCTGTATAAATAACGGTATGGAAGAAATTTTTCAGCTAATATCAGATGTTGGCTTGCCAATTGCTGGTGCACTCGTTATGGGATTTTTCCTATTCGTAATCATCAAGCAAATATTTGAAGGTATCATAGATAACATTGCTACACTAACAATGTTTGCCGAATCCTTAGAAAACAGAGCAAGAACAATGTCAAACGAGATGGTCAAAATTGATCTTCTTGTCTCGAGTGCGTTAGGATTAAATCCTGACATTGAGCGTGTTGCTCGAGCTGAAAATTTCGTTGAAGATGGTAAGATTGACGTAAGAAGAGATTAGATGGATATTGCAGTATTAATACAGGAATATGGTTTTCCTACAGTGATGGTTGTTGGTTTGGGATATTTTGTTTATTTCGTTTGGAGATTTGTAAACGAAAAGTTACAACCAGAAATTGACAAGCAGCATATGGCTTTAATCAAATTGATTGACCGTATGAGAATGTTGGATCAAGACCTTATTCGTTTACAACAAAAAGTTGATGTTGTATTGAAGTATAAAGAAATTGAAGATTTGAAGAAAAGAGGTAATGATGAAGATTAATTGGCAAGGAAAGGGATTGACAATATTGGTTATTGGAATATACTCCATGCAGCTTAGCGCTGAACCAATCGTCCACGGTTTTAAAAATCCATCCTTTAGTGGGATAGGAACAGGTGCACACTACCTTACCGTTGAGAACCAAGAACACGGTAGAAAGAAAGCAATTAAAGATGCGTTGGAAGCAGCGCAGAGAGCAGCAGATCGAGAAGCCTCTAATACAACTCTTGCTAAGTTTATTAGGAACTTGGAATCACGTATCTATGCTCAGTTATCAAAACAGTTAGTTGATAACATGTTCTCTAACGACAACCCAGTTAGATATGGATCTTTCGTATTGGAAGGTTCAACAGTAACTTACGAAGTAATTACGAATGCAGATGGAACTGAATTTATTAAAATGACAATTGTTGGAGAAGATGGAACTTCGACAGTTATCGAGATACCGATTGGCAGCGGTAACTTTGGAGGAAGCGATGATACGGGCTCTGACGGCGGTTAGCGTATTACTGTTTTTAACAGGCTGCGCTTCTTTTTCACAAATTCCAGTTTGGAGTGAAGATCCAGGCGAATGTTCCTACGAGAATGGAAAGTGGGATGATTGGAAAGAAGAAAGGTATATTGGCGATAAAGCATACCAAGGAACAAGAAAGTTTTTTGGTAAAGGATTAATTTGTGCTGAAAAGCCACAGGTAGTTAAGTTACCATCCTTTATGGAATTATTGAATCTACCACCTGCGACTACAATGCCTGTCGTTGCAGTATATAGATTTGAAGATAAAACAGGCCAAAGAAAAGATTCACAGACAGGTCAAAGTTTTAGTACAGCAGTTACACAAGGCGGTACTGAACTATTGATTGATGCACTCAAAACTGCAGGTAATGGAAAGTGGTTTAGAGTTGTGGAAAGACAAGGGATAGATGCTCTTGTTCGAGAAAGACAGATTATAAGATCAGCTAGAGATGAAGCAGCTAAGAAGCTGAATGAAAAATCTCCAGGTGTAGGTCCTCTATTATTCGCAGGAATGATTATAGAGGGCGGTATTGTTGGTTATGATAGTAATATGAAAACTGGTGGCAGAGGAGCGCGAACTTTAGGTATAGGTTTTAGTAATCAATACCGACAAGATCAAGTAACTGTTTCTGTGCGAGCAGTAAGCGTGTTGACAGGTGAAATACTATTGAATGTCCAAACAAAAAAATCAATCCTAAGCTATGGAGCTGGAGGAGACGTTTTCCGTTTTGTAGAACAAGGAACACAGTTGATTGAGTATGAGGACGGAGTGGGAAATAATGAGTCAGTGACATACGCAGTACGAACAGCTATTGAGGCTGCCGTACTAGAAATGGTTTACCAAGGCCACGATAGAGGGTTTTGGACAATCGCAGACGGACATCGCCACCCCCATCAGAATGATCATAATGGGACAAACGATAAACATGCGATGAAAACAATAAAAGGAAACGATAATGAAACATAAAATAATAGGCCTATCTTTATTATGTTTATTTTCTTTCAATGCATTTGCAGCAGCAACGGACGATAATGAAATTAACATCGACCAAACTGGTGACACGTTAACGTTATATATTGACCAATATGGTTATGGTAACAAGATTGGACTAAACGACTTTAGTTCTTCTTCAACACCAATGACTATAGTAGGTACTTCATTAACAATTAATGTGGATCAGATCGGTAATGAGAATTTACTTTTCGGACCTTTGGCGTCAGATAGCTCAACTTACAATCTTCTTTTTACAGGAGATAGTAATTCTTGGGATTGGAACATAGGTGATACAGGTTCTTCAGATAGTTCAGCAATGGATGTTGATATTACTGGTGATTCTAACACTATGGACTTTGACCAAGGTTTTGCAGCTAGTGCAGAAAGATTAGATTTTGATTTGACATTAATCGGAGATACGAATATCTTTGATGTTGACATAGATGTGGATGATGCAGTTTGGAACTTCGATATTACAGGCGGTTCTAATAACATCAACACTATGCAGAAGGATGGCGGAGAACAGGAAATCAACGTAACGTTGACTGGTGATTCTGCTGACATAGATATCAATCAGTTAAGTGGAACATGCCCAACGGGTATTACTACTTGTAATGGTATCATCACATTAGATGTGGATTCTGATAATGCAACTATCCAAATCAATCAGAAAGATAACGCTAACGACAGCTAAGATACTACTCGCAGGAGTATTATTGCTATTTACGCATAATAGTAATGCTACGCCTATTGGTGAAATAGTTGAGTCGACAGGTAGCGGACAAATTGTTAGAGAGGCTGGTAATAGTATCAGTCTCTCAGACATCCCTCCTATTGAGTTAAACGATACCGCAGAAACTTCAAACGGCCGTATGCTTATTGAGTTTTTAGACAAAGCTGAACTCTCACTTACAGAGCATACAAAGGTATACATAGACAAAGTATACTACGATCCTGACCCAAGTAAATCAAAAATGACAATGCGCATGGCATTAGGTACTGCGCGGTTTGCTTCTGGTCGATTAGGAATGGTCAATAAAAATAACATTGACATTCAAACACCTACTGCATCAATAGCAGTTCGTGGAACAGATTTTACAACGACGATAGATGAACTCGGAAGATCTCTCGTTATATTATTACCTGACCAATATGGTAATCCTTCTGGTGAGATTACTGTATCTAATGATGGTGGAACTATTACTCTTAATGAAGCCTTCGCAGCAACAATGGTTTCTTCTTTAGATTCTCCACCAACAAGACAAATCACAATGAATGGAATAACGACAAGTATGATAGACAATATGTTTATCGTATCACCTCCGCCTGAAGTCAAAGAAGCAATAGACGAACAAGTAGCAGATGATATGAATGCAGATCAAGGATTGCTTGATGTTGACTTTTTAGAGTTTGATGGTTTGGATATGGATTATTTAGATGATGATGCTTTAGAGTTTTCAGAGCTTGACATTGATTACTTAGATGTTGATTTTCTCGTAGATGTGCTAAATGTTGTTGAGGCATTGGTTTCTACAGCAGCAAGACTTGATGATAGTGCAATATCGCAAAATTCATTAGGAGCAGAAATTAAAGGAGCCGCTTTTGGCTTAAACACAGATTCTCAATATAATATTTACGAACAAGACGGTAAGATCTTTTTCTTTCGTAGTGTAAACGAAACGATTCAAATCATATTAAGTATTAACGCAAGGGCAACGATACGAACATCTGTAAGTGGATACGAAGGTGAAATATTATTAAACGGTGGTTCTGATAGTATAATCGAATTAAGACAAGGTGGATAAATAACTATATGAAGTACAAAGATAAAAACGAAGAAAGAGCATGGGAAATGTTTCGTAAGTCAGTCGGTCCTAGAGTATGGACAATGGGTGATTTAGGATTATGGTTTTCTATAGGTATGGTTGTTGGTATATTACTAGCAGCACCTATGGCCTTGGCTGATAATGTAATAGAAATGGAACAGACAGGTGATACACTTATATTAGGTGTTGACCAGTTTGGTTATGATAACAATATTAATATGTCAGGTGGAACATCGTATATTACAGCGGCAGGTTTAAGTATGTATTTGGTTCAAGTAAATACGAATCAGACTGCGTCTCCTAATGAAATAAGATTTGATGAAATAGATGGTACAGGTAATCAAATGAAATTAGGACAAGGTGTTGATTGGCAAGATCTTGGTTCTGAAACTAATATGACTTGGAACTATGATAACATAGAAGGTGGTGGCCACGAAATGGATATTACTTTATATGGTGATTATAATAAGTTAGCAGTTCAACAAACAAACCAAGCAACTTCAACTGATGGTCATAACTTTGATTTACATTTGGCTGGTGATTATAACGAAGTCAAAATAAAGCAACAAAGTGATGGAGCAAAGAATGTGGATTTAACAATATATAATGACTATAACGATGCGTTCATTAGACAGAAAGGAAACGGTGCCTATCACAATGCAACTGTTACTCTTGATGGTTTATATGGTACAGACTTAGTATTAAAACAATTAAGTGGAACAACTCAAACATATTCTTTATCAGTTAATTGTATGACAGTAGGTGGTTGCTCAACAACAGTAACTCAAGAATAGAATATACCTTTAAGCCGATAAACTTATTATAACACAATTGGCAGTTGATGTCAATAGAAAAAAAGAATTATTATGAATTTAGACATGTTCGGAAATCCAGTAGGAACAAAGTACCCAGGTGAGGAAGGTTGTCCTGAAGGTATGATGTGTATTCCTGAAGAAGAATTCCACTTGATGCTTACAGATAACGATATGGAATATACCATAGATGGTGAGATTGAACCTGCACAAGGTGACGCAGAAGCAATTA
>Ga0098051_1000080_pt1 | contig 35756 bp, 16 predicted proteins | sample 14BtaG_FD_77069 | JGI IMG/M metagenome (GOLD analysis project Ga0098051, IMG submission 77069) | Marine viral communities from the Subarctic Pacific Ocean - 14B_ETSP_OMZ_AT15311_CsCl metaG | ecosystem: Environmental > Aquatic > Marine > Oceanic | place: Pacific Ocean | collected 2015-01-18 | reverse complement strand
TGGGTTATTTGTGCCAATACCAACTTGTCCATCAGCATCAATTCTAACAGCCTCGCCGATAGTTTTAGTGTGTATTGCTAAACCATTATCACCATTGGCAGCATCAATAATACCAAGTTCTGGCTCAGTATAAAATCCTAAGCGATATGTATTTGCTCCGCCAATTTGTAGTGCTGGGTTAGTTGCTGTACCTTCTGCGGTTGCTGTACCAATGTGTATTTGTGCGTTAGGAGCAGTTTGTGTATTTGTACCGATAAAGTCGTTTTTAAATACCATAAAGTGTTGAGCATCTGTTGGAGTACCAATTGCCGCATATGTATTATTGGCAGTTATTCTCAACATTTCAGTAGTACCGTTAACTAAACGGATATGTGGTCTATCACTTGCATCTGAACTTACAGTAATACCACTATCTGCACCATGTACGTGTAGTACATTACTAGGTGTAACTGTGCCAATACCTACTTTACCATCTGATTTAATTTGCATACGGGCCGTTGTACCACCTGTTTGGAATTGTAATTCTCCAGCAGCATTGTTTGCGGCAATATGAAAAGATCCGGATATATCAGATACAATTTCATTAGGATCATGATACATTGAATATGAACCATCAGTGATAGTAAAGAATGAATTAGCGTTAGTAGCGGCACCGCCCATTGTGCCTGAACTTTTTACAACCAATGGATCTTGCGGATTAGTTATACCAATACCAAGATTTCCTGATGATTCCATAGTAGCATATACTGTATTGTTAACTCCAAAATGCAAAGGGATACTGCCACTGTGGCCACTTCCGCCCATAATAAATGCCGAGTTAGCCAAGGTACCTGTATAAGCGCCGCCGACATTATCACTGCCGATTGCTAACATTAGATTTGAACCTACACCACCATCTTGCCAAAATCTTACTTCAGGATGGTATGCTTCACCACTGTTGTTTCCTGTGTCAGCGTTTAAATCAAGTATTACGTCAGTTGCTGATTGAAGACGTAGATTCCCTGCAACATCTAACTTATAACCAGGATCAGTAGTACCAATACCAAGATTACCTTCATCGGTTAATGTCATTAGTTTGGTGCCAGTATTACTTGCGCCATCAGTTTGCCATGAAAAAGTCCTATTTGTATCATCGTTGTCAGTATCGATATTAAACGTCATATTTTCATATGAATTAATATGTGCGCTGGCAGAATCTGCTTGTCCGAGTGTTAAGGAACCTGCGTAGTATACATTACCATTTGCGTATAAGGAATATCTCGATCCTGTTTGCCCTGTTGCACTAATTGTTTCTAATAATTGAGTACTGGCAGTATTCATATCTGCCGCTGCTGTTCCAGCACCATCCCAAGCATAGTACGTTCTATCATATATTGCTGTATTAATGTTTTGTGATGCTGCTCTAATTATTCTATCAGTAAGTACAGGTTCACTGTTTACACCCGCAACATGGGCCATAAGGTTTCCTGCGGCTGTTCCTCTAGAATGATATGTTAGTGTTGCTCCGTTTGCAACATCATAGCTAGTATTAGCATTATAAGATGCCAACGCATCAGCATTAAACGCAGTACCGTTATTTTTTAATTCAAGTACTCTAGTGTTATCACCGTTAGTAGCACCTTTTGATAGAACTGTAAGTAGTGTATTAGGACTCGTAGTGTTAATACCAACATTCCCTGAGTTAGTAATCTTCATCTTAGTAGATATTGACCCAAAGGAATCATCTAATGTATTAAAGTGAAGGTCACCAGAATTATGATAAATTTGCCAGTTTTGATCTGTTGAATTTATTTCTTTAAAAACTAGAGTAGGGCCATTGGATTCTATCATCACACGGTTATCAGGCCCTTGTTTTATATGAAGATCAGCATTTGGACTGTTTGTTCCAATAGCTACACGATCATTACCACCATCAACAAACAATATATGAGAGTTGCCGTTACTCTCAACACGGAAGTCACGATCAACGCCAGCATTATTAAATACTACTTCTGATCCACTAGAAGGGATTTCCATTGCTCTTGAAGCGTTAGCTGTATCAATCCTAGATTCGCCGCCAGAGCCTACTAACATTTTTATAAAGCTAGAACTGCCAGTACGTGTAGTAGCTATTCCTTGATTTCCATATACACTAAGTTTAGCAGAGCTAATCTGACTTTCACCATTAACAATTACTTCACCAGTTTTACCAATGTCTAAGATACTTACTAGATTACTAACTGCCGCTCCAGTGCCATGAGCACTAAAATCATTACCAGTAGAAGTAAATGAACGTAGTTGGAAACTGTTGGAATCTGGATCATTAATCCAAGCAAAACCTTCTGTGCCGTTACGAAAGTAAACACTAGAAGAATGATCACCGAGATCTCGTCCTAATATATCTAAAACAGCTTCATTACCAAATATTCTTGCGCCTTCCCCACTAGCGTAAGCGTGATTGTGTATTGTACCAGTGTAACCACTGGTTCCTAAAACGTCTAATCCTGCTACTGGTGAGGCTGTTCCAACACCAACTTTTCCTGATGTTGTAATACTTGTAAAGACTGATGCGTCAAGTCCTTGAATGCCGTTCTTGGCTATAAATTTTTTATCGTTTGCCACGGTTCACTCTCCCCTGTAGCTTTTATTTTATTATACTAACTGTGTTGTGTACACATCGTATGTTGTTGCGTTTGTACTAGCAGTCGTTGCTAGTAATCTGACGTTACCGCCACTTATGTCTACATCAAAACTTGCTAAAATTCCACCTGTGTTGGCAACACCGTATTCAGTTGCAACGGCTGTAGATCCATCGTGACATATTAGTAATTTACTAAGTTGTGTATCGCCTGATGATGTTTCTCTGACTTGTACTAACATTTCTGCTGACTTCCAACTACTGGCCGAGAATGATTTAATTGCTGTTTGACTTGTACTTGATGTATTACCTGTTGTGTGCGATATTAATACTTGTGCATCAATACCAATGTCTCCTCGTACATCTAATTTAGTAGTTGGATTAGTTGTACCAATACCAACTCTACTGCTACCGTCGACAACAAGTACGTCATCTGCATTCCATAAACCTAGTGAAATATAGTTATTTGTACTACCGCTACCAGCATAATGAAAGTTTATTGTTCCGGTATCATAGTTGGTTCCGTCTTTACCTAACATAATCTGATGATATTCACCAACTCCTATTCCTGATGAATATGCCTCAATAGCTTTTCCATATGTACCAGTATTGCTGTTGTTAATTTGCAAACATCCACTAGTATGTGTTCCGTCACTATTGATTATTACGTCTCTGTTAAAAGTAGTAGTACCTGTTTGTATAGTTAAACTATCAAATTCTGCAGCACCGCCAGTTACTTTGGCTAAATTAAAACTTCCAGCAGAAGTGTTTATACTACTGCCAGGATCTGGAGTATAACTATCAAAAAACTTAAACTCGCCATCTGTAGAATCACGGAAAATACCAGCATGTTTAACTGAACCATCATTATATTGTCCAACAAATCCTAAATCTGGGTTTGCGTTAGTTTTCGCACTTGCTGAACCACCACTTACATATGCGCCTTGCTCACTGCCTGAAACAGTAAAAGTAGTAGACGTTGCGCCAGTTATAGTTCCGTCTGTTACATTATAACCACTAGGGTTCATACCAGTGATAGTTACTGTATCACCAGTTTGATATGATTGATCTGCTACATATGTTCGTACTGAACCTGTACCAGAAGCACTAGTAATAGTTGCAGGTTTTGAAGCATTGAGAAAAATTAAGTTATCAGCAACTGATAATTCAGTTGCGCTAAGTGAAAAAGTATCACCAATAACGCTAAAGTCTCCTTCAACAGTTAAGTCTCCTGTAAAGATACCACTGTGTCCGTATTCAACGTCAGTTTCGTCGGCACCCACATTTAATGTGCTTGCCATTTGTGATAATTCAAATGATTTAGTTGGCATAGTTAATCCCCAATTGTTTAAAGTATTTATCGAAACAATTGGGGTTTATACTTATGCTTGTGATTCTGACCAAGATATTTTACCACTAACTGTAAATGGTGCTGCGCCCGTAACACCTGAAGTTGTTTGTGGTTGAACTGCTAGTGTTAACAAGTCTGGACCAGCAGGGAAAATACCATCTCCGCCTAACATACTGTTACCAATTTCCAATAGTCCATCTAGGTCAACTGTAACCGATCCTGCCGATGCTTTAGCTGAGTAAATTGCAGTACCATTTAATAGTGTATCTCCTGCTTTGTGTTTAATAATCTCACTCAAACTTGGACTTTGCGCATCTTCAAAATTAATTGCACTTGGTAGTGAATTTTGTAACAAAATAAACTCGATGTCTCGGTTACTTGTAATAGAGGCTTGTCTCAAACGTAACTGCATACGGTTAATAACTTCACGTTCTCCTAGCGCACCAGTTAGTCCACTATCAACACTTGGTGCTAGTCGCACACTAATAAGTGGTAGCGGTTGTGACAGCTCAACTTCAGTAGCTTCACCTATAACAAACACTGTCGATCCAGAAATAGCTGGATACACACTACCACCTGTTGGGTCAGTACTTGTAGCTGGATAACTAGCATAAATTAAACTGTTAGCACCATCAACTTTTATCTGAGTTACATAGGAACCAGCAGGTAAATCTGTACCAGCGTTTTCTTTAATTTGTGAACCAACTATAGTTGCTTCTGCATCACTTTGTGCTACTGGAATAGCATACACATAAACACGTCTACCGTCAAGTGTAATTTGTTGGAAAGTACTTACGTTATTACTACTTACGTTATTACTTGCACCTGCTGTAAATGCGAACGGTTTACTTTGTCCAGTGAACTGATATGCTTTATCATCGTCAAATGTACCATCCATAATAATACTTGTACCAAAGTGGAATAGTGTTGGTGCTGTAGTTGCTGTTGGACCGTTTTCAATCTCATAACGTGAAGGTAAGTTACCTGAACGGAAGTATGATTCATCTAGTTTGTTGTTGTGTCTAAATTCATGGAAGTATCTAATATGACCTACACTATCTTTAAATCCATAACGAATTTTACCAGCACCATACCAACTATAGTCCATATATGCCATTTGGATTTTTGTTTTATCTAAAATAAATCCAGTAAATCCTGTACCGTCTGCTGGATCCATGTTCCAATTTTCTTGTGATACTTTTGTATCAATTGTTTTTGTTGCTTTAACATCTGTAGCATCAATACCACGATAAGCAGGCTGTACAACCATTCTAATGTCTGAACTTATTTCAACTACTTTATATGTTTGTCCACGTATAACAATCGTATTGCTAACATCAAGTTGTGTAGTAAAGCTAGTATTTAGACCTGCAATAACTTGGCTACCACGTGTACAACTAACACTACCTGCTAATTGTGTTGTACTACTACGTCTAACTGCGTATAATTTTTGTCCATCGTATTCAAAGAAGAAGCCGTTTTGATCATCGAACATACCGCCTCTAACAAAACTATCTGTCCAACCTGCACGTACATAACGTGGGAAGCCACTTGCTTTAACATCCGCTGGTGTTGATGCCATTGTATAAGTGAATGAGAACGGATCTGGTACTGTAACTACTGGAAATGTTCCATTATATGTGTTTGTACCAGTTGATATTTCAGCACCACTAATAGTAATTTGATCACCAACTTTTAAATTATGTTGTTCTTGTGTATTAACTGTAGCTGTTGTGCCACTTGCTTTAATTAGTTCACGAACTAGTTTCGGTGGATTAAAGTTGATAGCAAAACTTGTTTGGATACCTTTACCTGATTGATAACGGAAATACTTACGTGTTTGTCTAGCAATTCTACAGTTTGGACTAGTACCTGCTGTAATATCAACACCACCGTCAAACGGTTTGTGTATACCAAATCCATCTGGTCGCAGTGATAACTGGGTAGCATAATAATAATCTGCGCCACTATTACTAGCATCTGCAATTTCAAATATAGTTAATGCTTCGTTTGTTGTAACTGTGTCAACTGTAAATTCTTTGACATAAACTCCAGTGTTGATATAAATCTTATCAAAACGTTTAAAGTTTGTTAAGAATCTAGTACCACTACCAGTGATTATTTTTGTACCATTTACAATAGTACATGATCCCGCACCTTTAATATTTTTAATAACATTATCACTTGTTAAAATATGTGTTCCGCTAGGATTAGTTAATGTAAGAGCAAGGTTTCCTAATGCGTCAATAGCACTTGGTGCTAATTTAATAGTTGTGTCGTTAACAACAATAACAAAAGTATTTGATGTACCACTAGGTAGTATACTGGAGTTACCATTGGCATTGTATGTAATTTTCTCACCGGTAATTAAATTATGTGTATCACTAAATGTTATTGTGCCGCCACCTACATTTACGCCTGCACTAGTAAAATTATATGTACGATCTGGAATTTGGAAATCACTTGACATTGTAAATGAGTTTGGTGATGGTACATTAGTCATTGTAAACACACCATCATACGCACCAACAATGTTGTTAACATCAATACTATGTGCTCCTGTTCCTGGTCCAGTAATAACAACGCCAGCTTCTTCACCACTAACATTAAATCTTAAACCCCACCATGGTCCGCCACCTGGTCCATAGTTGACTGCGCTTGTTGGATCAACGGAAACATTAAATCCAACATCACCAGAGCCGTTGGTTGTAAGTATACTACTTAAATTTTTACCTGTCAATGTGGTACTTGTTGTGTAAGTTGCGCTATCACCAATGTCATCAAACTGCCCAATAATATAACTAGTTCCATCATCTGGGAATGTAAGTTCTACATATTCACTAGTAGCACTAAAGTCACCTCTAAAATCTAAACTAGTTAATGACGCAGTACCAGCATCAAATCCAAGTGCTGATGTAAGATTAATGAAAATATTAGTTACACTATTATTATTTCGTTGTTCAACTATTGACGCTGAACCTGAAGCTCCAGTATTACTATCTGAAAGTCTAAGTCTACTGTCGTCTTTACGTTCTAGGAAAAAAGTCTGTCCATTAGTAAGAGGAGGAATAGCAGTTCCACTTACATTATTATAAGTAGCTTCAACTTCTCCTGTAATTTTGTGGTTACTAAAAAATAGTGTGTTGAAGTTTTCGTTTGCTCTTGAATATGAAAAGACAAATTCTTCTGGTATTTTTGCTATATCATCTGTATTTGGACTAACATCTGTTTGTAGTCTAATAACATCTTGGTTAACAGCACTTGCCGTAACATTAAATGAACTCGGCATATCAGTAATTGTTCCGCTACTGTTAGCATATGCAAATCGTTGTCCATTATTATAATCTGTGCTATTTACTGTAATAGTTGATGTTTGATTTCCTGTGATACCATGATTTGGAATATACAATGTATTTCTATCACTAGTTAATGGTGTAGTGAATACATAAAAGTTTTCACTACCTGTTCCATATGTTGTATTACTATCATTATAGTCAATAGTAAATGCGCCAGAACCACTTTGATTTGTTTCAACAGATATAACTTGTGAGTACTTTACACTAAGTGTACCATAACGACCATTATTTCGTTGATTAGCCAAGTAACTAAATGCATCACTAGTATTACTATAACTACCGCTAGTTCTGCCTTGGAATGCAACAACTGCCTGTGGCTGTATATTACCTAAACCGTAACGAGTGTCTGCTAAGTCGCCGCCACTATATTGTTTTTCAGCTTCTGTAAAACTACCTGCTGGTGTATTATTAATTAAGTTAAATACGAATCTATATCTGAGATTATTGCTTGGACTAGTAAAAGTACCAACACTAGTATTAGCTCTAACTGTTACTGGAATAAATGTTCTACCACCACTTGTAGTTAATGCGCTACTAATATCTAAGTTATTGAAAGTTGGTGTAGCACCGTTTGTTTGTGCTGTAGAAAGTAAACTCCAACTTTGGTTACCTGGGCCATAAATTCTTTGTGTAATTCCAGCAATTGTAAATTCTAACCACTCACTTGTACTGTTAATATCACCACCAGCAATAATATCTTGAATTGTTACTGACGTTGGGTTACCTCCAAGTGCTGTTGTAACATCAACGTTAAAACTAACAGTGTTTGTTGAGCCACTACTATATTCTGATGTTTGACCAGAAGATGATGCTTCATTTGCTTTAAAGAATTCTGTTTGTCTTAAAGTACCATTTGCAGCTTCTACTTTATATACAAGACCTAAACGTGCAAGTCCATATAAGTTAGACAGTGTACTTAAATTAATTTGACTAGTAAGTGTATTTGTAGTATGTAATTCAATAGTATTAGCATCAATAACATCTACATAAGCAACTGTACCGTCTGTAATACCACCATCTGATAATCCATAATATGGTGTATTGAATAATACAGTATAACCGTCTCGTAAATTATGACCTGTCCATGTAACTCTGTTAGTACTAGAATTCCAGTCTGACGTTGTTAAATATTTTGTATATGTTGATTCCCAATCATATGTAACAACTGCTCGATCTCTGTAATTACCACGTCCTGTACTAGCACTAATATCAACTGTATCACTACTATTAAAATTTGCAACTGTATCAACAAATGGTCTACCGTCTGGTGCGGTTGCTGTACTATCAGCCATTTTTAATGTACGTGGACCAACTGTGTTACGTAGATAAACTTTAGTGCTTGAAGTTAGTCCGTGTGTTTCACCAGTGTTCACTGTAATTGTACTAACTGCGGCACCATCTGTTACCGCTCCATCAGCAGTACTAACTGGTAGAGTTGAACCTTCAAAAAACTTACCAGGAATAATTGTTGTATAACTCCCGCTGATATCTCCACTAAAGTTAGCTGGAACATCTAGTTCAAAAAAGAAGCTAAGTGTGTCTGGCACACTAGTAATAATAAAGAAGCCTTCTGCTTGATACTGACTCAAACCTTGTACACTAATCGGATCACCAATACTTAACCCATGGGGAATATTGGTTGTAACTTTTACGTTTTTACTTCCGTTAATTGCATCAACACTAACAATACCATCAACTGGCACGTCACCAGTGTTACTGTAAATTGTAGGAATGTTGTTAACAGTTTGTAGTGTTTCCCATTTGGTACCTTGTAGACCATATTCAAAGTCAGTATCAATTAGGTTTTCAGGATTACTAACACGTAGTTTACCAACAGGATCTAATAAGTCCTCTGCTGGAGTAATTTCTTGATAGTCTTGATCAACAAATATTTGTAAAACATCTGTGTCATTCATTGACGTAGTATCATATACTAGTGAAAATTCTGTTTTATCTGTGGGTACATCATAAAATTTACCAGCATAACCTAATGTTGGATCTGCAAAGTTATAAATTATTGTGTTACTTGAAATGTTAGTAATAATTAAGAACTTTTCAGCGGCAACGTTGCCCGAAACAGATACAGTTTGTTCACTTGCATCAAATGTGTAATTACCTACGTAGAGTTTTTTTGCCATGTTATCTTTATCCTAATGCTATCGCATATGCTATTGCTGTTGAATCGCTAAGTCCATTATTACCGCCTGCTATTGTACCAGTAATAGTACCTGATACAGTTAAGTCTCCATCCACATTTGCTGTACCACTTAAATGTAGTTCATCAAATTTATTTGAAGTTGCACCCAAATCTGCTGTTGATTCTGTAGGGTGTATACCTGTATCAATTGTAAACGCTTTTTTTGCCATTAGCTATTCCTTTTATGTATTTATGTGTCCATTGAAGTTAATGAAATCTTATAAACTGTACTTGCTGTTGTTGCACTTGTAGCAAGGAGCCTCATTGACCCGCCACTAATATCAGCATCAAATGTTGCTAGTGCAGCACTTCCAGTAAACATAGTACCGTATACTGTAACAAACGCATCTGTACCATCGTGTATCATAAGTGCTTCTGTTACTTGGTATTCTGATCCTCTTGTAACTTGGATCATAAACTTGGCACTTCTATAAGTTGTTGAACTTAGTGTTGCAACTGCGGTTTCAGTAGTTGTTGTTAGTGTACTAGTTACATAATCTCTATTAACAGACTGTAGTCTAATGTTACCTTCAACATCTAGTTTAGCAGTTGGATTGGTTGTACCAATACCAATGTCACCACGTCCAGTAACTATCATCTTATCACTTGCGCTACCACCATTTGTAGTTTCAAATATAAGGTTACTTGCTGCTTCGTCATTGTCGCCATAATTTCCCGCATTGACGGTAGACATTTTAATACGAGCTTCATTTGTTGCGTTGTTTGAATCCTGATCCTTAAATAGGATTGCTGGACCACTAGGAATAGTGCCGTGATCTGATCGGTTTAGTTCCAAGCGCAACATGTCAATGTGTCCAGTATTAGGAATAAGCCCGCCTGCGTATAAGTGTAGTGTTGTATCTGGTGAAGTTGTACCAATACCAACTTGGCCACCATTAAAGTAACTGTCGCCAGCAGTGTCAATTACAACTTTGTTTGTACTCTCTGACTTCATTCTCAAATAACCTCGATCAAGGTTTACACCTGATGAACCTCTGTTACCTAGTAATACTAATTCATGATCTACAGAGTTAACAATAATATCAGCCCCGTCACCAGTTATTGAAGCTGTGCCAGTTACAGCTATACCTGTTGCTGTTGTTTCTAATTTTTTATCACCGTTGTTAAATAAATCAATGCTACCACCGATATTAGCTACTAACATTTGCTGAGCATTAGTAGTATCGTATAAATTAATAGCAGCACCATTACTTGAAATAATTAAATTGCCGCCGCCACTTTCTGCAATATTGCTGCTACCAGTTGTTCCGTTGTGGTAGATTTGTAAATCATTACCAGCACCGAAGAGGGCTTTGTCGTCGTCACCTAAGTTGATGTTACCGGAAGTAGTCATACCGTCTGTGGTAATAACACCTGTTACGTCAATACCATTAGTGTTAGTTTCTAGTTTTTTGCTACCGCTAAAGAACAACTCACATTGTGCTGAATTAGCTGCAAAGATGTTTACATCACTAGCATTTTTAACTTGAAACTCTTGTGCAAGTATTTTTAAATGTCCACTACCAGTTTCTTTAATGTAAGTATGATTATCAGCACTGCTATGATAAATTTCCAAATCATTACTAGCACCAAATCTTAAACTTGCATCATCAGCAAAATCAAAGTTAGCACTCGAACTACCACCTGCCATACTAACAGTGCCACCTACTGTAGCATTACTTGTAACACCAAGTGTACTACCCATTGTAGCTGCACCACTTACACTTAGTATATCGTCAATAGTAGTTGTGCCGCCAGCACTGTCAATAGTTAAGTTACCAGTTGATGTATCAATTTCATTGTTACCTGTTTGACCAACTTTAACGTTACCAAACTTACCACCTGATGACGTAATTTCACCTGCACTAACTGCGCCAGACGATTGTGTTACACTAAACGAACTTCCAACAGTAAATGTTGTTCCGTTAAAGGTAAGTGTTGAAGCATCTGCTATTTCTCCAGTTGCGCCAACAGTTACAATACGGTTAGTTGTTAAGTCACTTACTTTAAGCGTACTAACTGTTGTTCCTGCGGCACTCAATGTACCAGCAATTGCTGTGTTACCTGTTGCGCTTGCTACTGTAAACTTGTTTGTAGCAATGTCAAAGTCACCATCAATACCAGTGTCGCCTGAAACATCTAATGTACTAGATGCGCTCAATGTAGTAAATGCGCCAGTATTTGGTGTTGTTCCACCAATTGGTGTGTCTTCAACTGAACCAATAGTAATATCACCGTTTGATTCTGTGATGGTTGATCCACCTAAGTAGATTGTATTACCACTTAGATATAAGTCACGCCATTTTGATCCAGTAGCACCTAAATCGTATGTAACATCTTGACTTGGTACTAAGTGACTGTCAATGTCTGCGTTAATTGTAACTGTGTCTGTTGCGGCATTGCCTATATCAACGTTACCATTTAATACTGTGTTACCGCCAACTGTTAAGTTGCCTGTGGTTGCTGTGTGTCCAGTTGAGTTAGCAACTGTAAATACACCATCCATATCAATGCCACCGTCTAAGCTAGCAAGTCCTGATACATTTAATGTACCTGTTGTAGTAACATTACCAGTACCATTTGCTACAATAAATGCTGTACTGTCTACAGTAATACCGTTATTGGCTTCAACTGTTCCAGCAAATGTTGCTGTACTTGACACACCTAATGTACCTGTTATACTTGTATTATCAGTAATATTAGTTGTACCACCAGTACTGTTAAGTGTTAAGTTACCTGAACTTGTATCAATAGTATTACCATTTGTATAACCTACACGTACATTTCTACCAATAACATGTTTAAATTTAGCACCACCATAGTCTGCTAAATCAGTACCTCCGCCTGCTGGTTCATATGCGTTTGTGCCATCAGAGTCTGGAATAAACATAAAATCAGAGTCACTATCGTCAAATCCAAAGAAGCCAATTTTAGCGTTTGACCCATCGTGCCAACGGAATACAACACCTCTATCCAAGTTGTCATCTGCTGACGGTGGTGTTGACCCACCCAGTGTAATAATTGGATCTGTTAGTGTTTGTGTACTTGAACTTGTAGTAGTACCTTGTACTGTTAAGTTACCTGTAATAACAACATTACCACTAGTATCAACAGTAACATCATCATGGTTTGTTAGTCCTAAACTTGTTAAAGTAATCGCAGCCATTGTTTGTGTATATTTGTGTGCTGTAATTAAGTCACCGTTACTAGGAGGCATTGCAAATACTAACGATCCAGTTCCTGGAGTAAATGTATAGTCAGTACCGTCATCAACTAAAACACCGTTAATGTATATACTTGCTGTTGTAAATCCAGTTCCTAATGAGAAAGTATCTTGTGATCCAGTTCCAGTAAATGTTGATTCAGTAAATGCAACACCACTAGTTGGATTTTCAATTCTAATAGCTCCTGTTCCAGTATCTACATCAATATCAATACCTTGACCACTTACAAATGTTAATGCGTCATTATTACCAGCAACACTATATGTACCAGTTTCACTCCAAGTATATCCACTATCTGTATCTGTTACAATAATACTCTTAATAATATCTTGTGCACTTCCTGGATCTGTGTTTTGACTTGTGTTTGTAACTCTAATTGCTTTATTAGATGTGTCAATGTCAATGTCAATACCTGTACCACTTACAATATCAAAGTTATCAGTATTACTAGTAGCGTTAGCTGTACCAGTAGCACTCCAAGTATATCCACTATCTGTATCAACTACATCAAAGCTCTTGAATATATTTTGTACACTACCTCTATCAGTATTGTCTACTAGCATTGCGCCTGAACTTAGATCAATATCTAAATCAATACCACTACCACTTACAAATGTAAATGTATCTGTGTTATTTGCTGCGGCAAAACTACCAGTTTGTGCCCAACTGTATCCACTATTTGTATCTGTAACAGCAAGTGTTCCAAAAATAAGTTGGCTACTACCTTTGTCAGTATTTTCAAATGTAATTGTATCACTTGCTGCATTAGTAGTAACACTAAAGCCGGTTCCAGTAACACCCAATGCCAGTGAATCAACATTGCTATCAGCAATAATATCACTTTGGCCTGATACTGTAATTGTTTTAAACGCATAGTTGTCTGCAACTGCAAAATCAACTGATCCTGAACTGTGTGTTAATAAGTGACCATATGTGTCAAATGTTGCTCCGCTTAGGAATGTGTTTGTAGTATTAGTTACGTTACTAACACCACTTGTATTAGCGTGTGCAATTGTTAATGTATCAGTTCCAGCTGTTCCAGCAATAACAATACCAGCTGTACTATCTAACTGTGCCGCACTAATTGTTAATGTATCAGTATTTGAATCTGCTACTAAATTTGTTCCGCCTGCATTAACTGTTTTAAATGCGTAGTTGTTTGACACATTAAAGTCTATTGTACCAGTTCCAAAACTAGTTACATGGCCTTGGGCATCTACTGTTTGTGCATCTACAAATGTATTAGTTGTACTTGTAGTAGTTTGGTTTGCTCCACTAACATTGTGTTCAATTCTAATTGCTTTACTAGTAGCATCTACATCAAGATCAATAGCAGTACCACTAACAAATTTTACAGTGTCACTATTTGTTGAAGCGGCAATACTACCAGTGTTAGCCCAAGTGTATCCACTATCAGTATCACTAACTGTTAGTGTTTTAATAATATTTTGTACACTACCACGGTCAGTGTTAGTAAACAGTACACCGTCATTTGTAGTGTCGGCATCTAAATCCATGCCCGCACCACTTACAAGTGTAATTGTGTCTGCGTTTGAATCAGCAACAACGTTTCCTGTTTCACTCCAGCTAAATCCACCAGCATTGTCAGTGACTGCTACTGTTTTAAATATGTTTTGTGAACTGCCTTTATCATCATTAGTAATACGTATAGCACCGTTGGTAGTATCAATATCTAAATCAATACCACTTCCCTGAACTACTGTAAGTAAATCTGTGTTTCCACTTACTGCCCAAGTACCAGTTTCACCAAAACTAAAACCACTGCTACTATCTACAACTTCAATACTTTTGATAATATCTTGTGCACTACCAGTATCTGTGTTTTCAAATGTAAACGCACCGTTTGTAGTATCAATATCAATATCCATTCCTGTTAAAGGAATAAGTGTAATTGTATCTGTGTTTGTATTTGCGTTAAATGTACCAGTTTCACTCATACTGAATCCAGTTGTTGTATTTTGTACAACAATGTTACCAATAATAAGTTGACTACTACCTTTATCTGTGTTAGTCCAGCGTATAGCGTTGTTTGTAGCATCTACATCAATGTCAATTGCATCGCCTGAAATATATGTTGCTGTGTCACTTGTTTGACCTGCGCCAACATTACCTGTTGCTGACCATGTATAACCACTATCAGTATCACTTACTGCAAGTGTACCAAAATCGTTATTGAAGAACACATTACTATACGTTGGTGATACACTTTGTACGTGTCCATATGTGTCAAATGTCATAGCAAGTGCTGCTAAGAATTGGTTAGTATTATTAGATGCTGTTATATCTGATACAGTACTAGTATCTACGTGCTGAACTCTTATTGCGTATCCTGTTGTATCAACATCAAGATCAATAGCACCACCACTAACAAATTTTAGTGTACCTGTGTTGCTTGGTGCTACAATAGTTCCTGTTTCACTCCAAGTAAATGTTGCATCAGTATCAGTAACTTGAATTGTTTTGTAAGCATAGTTGTCACTGCCTGTTAAATCATCAGTAGTTAACAATCTTAAAGCATTATAATATGGAACATTATCAAATACCCACTTATCACTATTATAAAGTAATGTTGCATTTCCGTCTGAACCTAAATCAACTTGTAGTCCACTATTAGCGGCTGCTGCTTTGTTGATGCTTCCGTCTGCAACTGTAATTGTTTTATCATCAACTACTAGTTCTGTACTGTTAATAATTGTTTGTGTGCCGTCAACTTGTAAGTCTCCTGCAATGATAACTGTACCGCCTAAGTTAATTTGGTTGGATAAGTTACCCATTCCAGCACCGTGTACTGTACAATAGTAATTTAAACTAATTGGCGCATTTGCTGGTACAACAAATGTTACTGTTGCTCCAGCTTGTCCAGGTGTGCCGCTTGCTGTTACACCAGTTGTATATTCTGTTGTTCCACCATCTGCTGAAAAGCGTAGAGGGTGTCCTGTATTTGTATTATCACTCATATCAAATACATAGGTATTACCACGATATAGTTGTAATACTGGATTACTAACAGTGCTTGTGCCTGCTGTTGTATTTTCTAAAAAATAAACATTGCCAGTACCGCCACCATATAGTGTACCAGTTGAAACTGTAACTGTGTAGTTTACTGTACTTGAACTAATTGTTGTAGGGTTAAGTGTGAATAAGTTTGGACCTATTAGGTCATTTGTAATTGTTAAGTCATTGCCAATTGTGACATCACTTGGAAGTCCAACTGTAATTGCTTGGTTAGCCGCTACAGTTTCTATTTCGTTTGTTGTACCATTAATTGCTAATACTTGTGTTGAACTAACAACACTACCTGTACCAGTATCGCCACTTGTATTAAGTGTAACTGCACTACCAACTGTGTCTACATAATTTTTAGTTGCGGCGTCTTGTGCGGCTGTTGGATCTGTAACATTAATAATTTTGTTACTTCCCATATCCAGTTCGCCTTGCAGTGTTACGTTACCACTACTATCAACTGTGATTAAATCATGGTTTGCAATACCAAGTAATTCTAAACCAACAAGGTCAGCATCGCCTGTAAGTAATACTTCGATTGTATCACTTGATGTAGGTGTTGCTAGGAATGTAATTGCACCTGTGCTACTATTGTATGTAAAGTCATCTGTTAAGCGAAGTAAAACACCATTTAAAAACACAAGTACTTTTTGTACACCAGGTGCGTTTGTATTGAAAACTGTAGTAGTTCCGTCACCTGTAAACTGTCGTAATGTAAATGCAGCTTGCACACCACCAGATGTAGCTGATTGCCATGTGGTACCATTCCATACTAATAAGTCATTTAAGTTATTATAGTCAAACCACATATCGCCTATATCAGGACCACTTGGTGCTGTTGCTGAATACGATACTGGTCTATGGAAACTTAGTTGTCCAAGTCCGTCTGTTTTTAAATAATGTGTTGCTGTTCCGTCTAGTGATGGAAATCTATATCCACCGCCGATTAAAAATCCGCCACTGGTATATGAACTATAGCCGCCGCTTGTTCCGTCAATTGCTGTTGTTAGAGCTTGGTCACTATATAAGTCTACGTTAGTTGTGTCAATAACATCAACATAGTAGTCAACACCATTAATCTGTGTTGTGCCTTCAACATCTCTAAATGTAATTAAATCACCATCTGCTAAATCATGTGCTGTTGCTGTAGTTACACGTAGTGGATTGTTTAGTGCGATTGCACTAACTGCATCTTGTGGTGCAACCTGTAAACCTTGGAAATAAGGATCATCTGTAGGACGTACACCTTGTCCAATTGTTAGGTCATTGCCTACTGTACCATTACCATCAATAGTATTGTCTGTTACAACCGCAGTAAGTGCACTAGCTGTTGTTGCACCCAAGTTTTGGTCTAAATCTGTTAAAACATCATGAAGATTGTTTGCAGTAGTGTTTACAAATCCGCTTGTATCTACTTCAACTGTGTCCTCATTAACTATTAAAGCGCCAGCGTTGACTGACAATCCAGATAAAGATGCGTTGGTAGATAACCAACTTCTTGTACCTGTGCTTGTACTTGCAAAAAGGCTGTTTGTTTGTGCTGGAAAGCCAGCATCGGGTTCTGCGTTTTTTAAGTCTAAAAAATTATATCGGTTACTATCTAAACTAGTACCTGTAAGTTTTTTAACTCTGCCGCTTAATAGTTCTGTTTTACGCATCTAATGACTCCAAGACACTCAAGGTCAATTTAAAAGTGCTATTTGCACTTGCTTGTGCTTTTACGCTATCTCCAGATTGGATAATAAGTTTACCAGTAAGTAAACTTGCTGCATCTGCTTCTGGGATTACGAAATTTTTTAGTAACTCAGTTTCTACTGTTGCACTAGTATCAAAATGTGAAAATGATATAGTTTCAGTACTGGTACTTGCAACGTTAGCTGCTTGTGCCATTAGCACAATACCAGTAAATCCAGTTGGTGCTGTATACACTACTGCATTACTACTTGTTACATCGTATGTTACTGTTTTAAAAACGTTTAATGGTGTTGCCATGTTTAACTCTCAATCGCTAATATATATGGTGTTAGAACTGCAAATAGTGATCTATCAAAAGTTGTACCTTCGATAATACCAGCACTAGCATTAATCAATAAGTCTCCGCCAATTCTAAAGTCGCCCTTGTGGTCTGTACTAGTAAAGAATACTTGTCCTTGACCATCTGCGTCTTCTATGACTTCGTTTGCTTGGATTGGTACACCTCCATTTTCAGGAAGTGCGCTAGTGAAGTTATTTCCACTACCCACATATTCAAATGTGATACTGGACGCTTGTATTAAACTTCTTTCGTAAAAGTTAACACCTGCTCCACTTGTGATGTCAGTATCAAATGTTTCTAATATAGTAACATCACTGGATCCGCTGTTTAAAGCAGTACTTGCTTCTACAGTATAATAGCGTGTATCGCCATCAAACTTAACTGCGTCTCCGTATTTTGGTTTTACTGTTAAACTACCAATTGTTACTGTATTGGTTGTTTTTACAATATTAGTTGTAGTTGAGCCAGTATACAAACTAGTACTTGCACCAGTTGCTCTTAACCCAAATGTACCAAAACTTGCATTACTGTTTGTAAGTGAGCATTGTCCACCGCTTTCGCATAAAATTCCGTCTTGACATCCAACTGTAAAAATACTAACTAACTGTGCGTATCCTCTGTTAAGAATATGCACACCTTTTCCGCCTAAATTAATTTGCGTAAATGCATCAGATACCATACTACGTAACCCAGATGCTTTGGAACCATCAATTAGCATTCCAATACCGTCAGTTGTGATACTTGAGCAATTTTGTATGTATGGACTAGTAACAATAAATCCTGCGCCTGCGGTTGGGAAAGCAACTGCGGCTGCTCCGGATTCATGTCCTCTAAATGTTACACCTGAAATAAATGTAGCATTGTTCATATGGAAAATATCGTTGGTTGTAGTTGCACCTCTAATAGTGGTACTTCTCAAGTTGTCCCCAACAATTGTTACGCCTGCTGGAACAATCAATGGATTGTTAGTAACTGTGTGGTCACCTGATTTTACAAAAATTGTATCTTGTGCTGAAGCAACTGCCATTGCAGCATTGATTGTAGCAAAGGCATCAGCGAGTGTATCGCCGTCTTTGTTATCATCACCATCTTCTTTAACATAAAAAACATTTGCAGCTGTATCAGGACGACCAACTTCTACAATACTTTGTGTACCAAGTTTATCTTGTTTGAAAAACATAACACCATCATGGGTGTTGATTGCAACTTCACCTAAATCAAGTTGAGCCGTTGTAGGCACTTTGTTTGGAGTCGCACTTCTACGTAGTCTAATCGTTGACATATGTCTCACCTTCTAATTGGCTAATATAAGCCCAGTATTAAGAGTTATATAACTCTTGTTCTACTTATATTTATGTTAGAAAGTGCCGCCGTCAATTGAGCCTTCAAATAAACCTGCTTCTATTGTTTCAGGACCAGCAGTCCATTTGTCGTCTGTTTCGTCCCACACAAATGCTACTGTTGATGCACTACCACGCTTAACTTCAATACCTGCATCTTCACTTGGGGCTGTAAGGTTAGTAATATCAGCGTTAAGTGTAATAATGTTATCGCCGATGTTTAGTGTAGTAGTGTTAATATATGTAGTTGTACCGCTAACTGTTAGATCACCAGTAATAGTTGCATCTCTAGTAACAATTAAATCTTGTCCAACAGTTAAGTCAACACCAACACCCAAATCATTGGTAATAGTTGCATCATTATTAACAGTTAAATCTGTACCAACTTGGAATGTTGTTGCAGTTGTACCGCTTGTACCAATAGCAAATGTACCGCCAGTTGATCCATTTGTTGTAATTGTTAAGTTGTTACCAATAGTTACATCATTTGGTAAGCCAATTGTTAGTGATTGACTAGATGCTGTAGTTTCTATTTCGTTAGCAGTACCAAGTAAACTAAATGTTTGTGTATTTAAATTAACACTGCCATTTATAGTACCGTCTGTAAAGTCAAGATCAACATTGCCAACACTATCATCAACATACTTTTTAATACTTTGTTGTGTAGCTAGTGCAACATCGCTATCGCTAACCATATTATCTTCGTCTAATATACGGTCAACAGTAGTTGTGCCTGCCGCTGTACCAACTTGAAGTGCTAGTACTTCAATACGGTTAACACCAGTTGTACTGTTAACAACCAATAAGTCATTAGCACCATCTGTAACGTTAAGTGATACAGCCATGTTGCCTGGTATGCGTAGTTCGTTTTCTGTACTTGCGCCAGTAAACTGTACACTCTCACTTATGAATAAATCACGCCATGCTTTTGTAGCAGTACCTAAGTCATATGTGTCATTTACATCTGGTACTATGTTACTTGTTAATTCACCATCTAGTTGTATACTATCTGTATCAGCATCACCAATAGTAATGTTACCACCTAGTGTAAGGTTACCAGTAATTTCAGTGTTACCACTTAGTACACCTACTTTAAATGTTTCATTGCCACTGGCACCAATCATAAAGTTAGTACCGTCAAAGCGGAAGTTACTGTCGCCTTCTAGTCTACCTGCTGTACCAGCAATAACAATTTCATTGTCTGTTAGGTCTGAAACAATTGCAGTGTCTAGTGTTGCGTCACCAGTATCTAATGTACCAGTAGTTGTAATATTACCCGTTGTATTTGATACAGTAAACGCACCGTCAACATCAATACCACCATCAAGTGAAGCTAGGTTAGTAACATCTAGTGTTCCAGTAATTGCAGTGTTATCATCAATAGTAGTTGTACCACCATCACTGTCAATAGTTAAGTTACCTGATGTTGTGTCAATTTCATTATCACCAGTAATACCAATTTGTATATTACCACCAGTTAACCCAGTAAAGGTACCTTCACCAAATACTACATTGCCTGCCGTACCACTGAACACTTCACTTGTGTTAGTTGCATCAGCAATAAATGTAAATGTACTTGCACTATCGTCATATCCAAAAAAGCCAAGTTTTGCACTTGTACCATCATGCCATTTAAACTCAATACCACGGTCTTTGTTATCATCACTTGCAGGTGTTTGATCTCCGCCCAGTGTAAAGATTGGATCATCAATAGTAACTGTTGTACTGTTTACTGTTGTAGTTGTACCATCTACTCTTAAATCGCCAGCAACTTGTAAATCACCTGCCGCATATGTATTACCTGTTGATTGTTGTACAGTAAAGTTACCTACACCAATGTTTAATTCTGTTCCATCAAATGTTAAGTTCGCATCGTCTTCAACTGCGCCACCAGTACCAGCAATAATAATACGATTGTCTGTTAAATCTTCTATAATAGCACTTGCTAGTGTAGACTCACTATCAACATTAATTGTACCAGTAATTTGTGTATTACCATTTGCTACTTCTACATCAAAAACTTCACTGCCGCTTGGGCCTATAAAGAAGTTTGTTCCATCAAAGCGGAAGTTGGCATCGTCTTCAAGTTCGCCGCTGTTACCCACAATAACAATTCTGTCGTTGGTTAAGTCTTCTACGTTTACACTTGATAGTGTTGATTGACTATCTACATTCAATGTACCAACTATTTGTGTGTTACCTGTTGCGTGTTGTACAGTAAAGTTTGTAACACCAACTGCAAACTGTGTTCCGTTCCAAATTAAGTTAGCATCGCCATCAACTGATCCTGCTGCACCAGCATACATAATGTGTGTTGGTGTAATATCGCTAATAGTTGCGCTTGCTAAAGTAGATTCTCCACTTACATCTAGTGTACCTGTAATATCTGTATTTGCTGCAATATCAAAAGCAAAGGCACCAGTTGTAGTATCAATATTAACAATAGTAGTTGTACCATCATCAATTTTAAATGCGCCTGACATATTGCTTGGTAGTGTAATACCATTTTCACCACTAGCACCTTCATATATAACATGCTCTGTAAGATAAAGGTCACGCCATGCTTTTCCTGTAGCACCTAAGTCATAAGAATCAGTTACATCTGGTACAATGTTTGAACGTATATCGCCATTAATTGAAATATTATCTGTATCTGCATCGCCAATTGTTACATCGCCACGTAGTATTGTGTTACCAGTTACATCTAGTCCTGAAAGTAACGCTTCTCCAAATGCTACATCGCCTGCTGTACCACTGAACACTTCACCTGTATTAGTTGCATTTGCTATAAAAGTAAATTTACTTGCACTATCGTCATAACCAAAAAAGCCGACTCTTGCTGCACTTGCGCCGCCATCATACCAGTTAAACTCAATACCTCTGTCTAAGTTATCGTCTGTTGTTGGTACAGTGTCTCCACCTAGTGTAAAAATTGGATCGTCGATTGTTACAGTTGTACTATTAACACTTGTTACTGTTCCGTCAACTTGTAAGTCACCAGCAACAGTTAAATCTCCGCCAATGGTAGTATCGCCAGTTGCACCAGCTATTGTAAATTCTGCTAGTGTGTTACCAAACTTGATATCACCAGTTGAACCAATTTGCATACGTTGTGTGCCACCAGTATAAAAGTCTAGTTCGTCGTTGTCAGCACCTGCACTTGACTCTGCTAAAATAAATGTGTCTTGATCAACGTCTTTTACACCGCCTAGTGATCCCCAGTTAGCACCATCGTATCCTTCAAAGGTACTGTCTGTTGTATTATAACGGATCATACCTTGTGCGTTTGGTGTTGGGCGTTCTGCTGTAGTGCCCACTGGTATTGTTATTGCGCCATCGCCTGTAATAGTTACATTATCTGCTAGTACTGATAGTTTACCTGTTCCATCTGGATCAAGTATAATATCACCATTGGCATTACTAACACCCATAGTATTATTATTAAACGTAAAGTTACCAATGTTAGCACTTGATAAATTTGTGCCTTTGTTACCAATAAAACGTGCGCCTACAACATAAATTGATTTTCCACTAATACCACTTGGTAAATTATCACCAATAAAGTTAAGAACACCACTTTGATAATCAAAATACCATTCGTCATTATTACCACTACCAGCGGCAAATAGTTGTGTACCAGTTGTTTGCGGAGCGGCTGCTCCTGAATTATCCAAGTAAACTTTTACTAAGTAAGTTGAACCAAATTCTACTGGAATCCAATCTGTTAAATTTGTTTTCCAAGTACGGCTTGGAGTAGCTGTGGCATCTGCTGTTGTTTCAATAGTAGCAGTACCATTTCCGCTATCGTCATAAAGTTCTACAATTGTACTTGAGGATGAAGGTTTAGTTGCAGGAATTTGAGAAGCGTCTTGCCAAATGTTATCGCCACGTATTAGTAAAGGACTAGCAATGCTTTCGTTTGTTGCCGCCTTAACACTGTTTATATCTGTCTTTGCTACGCCGTAACCTAGCTTTTTCCAAAGCCAGTCTACCTTTTGCGATTCATTAATAGCCATTTCTCACCCTCATGTTATACTCAATGCTGTTATCTTCTGGTTACTGCTTAGTGCAATACGTACTAAGGCAACATTATCAAATGCGTTAGTTAGGTTTTCTGTACCCAACGTCATTGTATATGCTCCACTTAGTGCAGTATTAGTAGCAATAATATCGCCACCAGTGCTTGCGCACCCGTCACTACCATTACCACCATTGCCTATATTTGCACCAGGAACACCAGCACCTCCATACTGTGTTCCACAATCTAACCATCCATTAATTGTACTTGTGTTATCTATAGTTGTACCAGGAGCGGCTATCCATACGCCGCTTACGCCAGTGGTACTTGTTATGTTAATATTAAAGTTAGCAACAACTGATCTGCGGAAAGCAATAGTAATATATTGTGTGCCAGTATCGCCACTTCTATCTGGTCCAGTTGGAAGATAGCCAGTACTATAATCGTTGACATTATGTTCTATCACGCCCAGTCTTATTGTTGCTTCTTTTGTACCTGCTACTCCAGGATCAGCTAATTCAGAGTAAACATTATTTGTATAAAAATTAGTTGCTGCTGGTATTGTAGGATTATCTGTTGTGGCACTACTAAAGTCAAATGCACGTACTGCATCATCATTAAATGTTGAACCTAAACTACTACTAACATCAATTGCTATTTCACTAATACCAGTTTGACTTGCTGTATGTACTTGAATTATTTCTGATGGTGCTTGATATGAACTTGCGCCATAGATATTGTTTGATCTATGTCTAATGTTTTCAACAGTTCTAACATTGCTACTAGTAATGTTTACAGTCAAATCACCAAGTGTGTAAGGAATTCCGTTACCAGTATCGGCATTTGGAATGCCGCCTGTTAAGAACGATGAAGTTCCGTCAATCTGTGCATATGTATAATTTTGATTACCAATTGAACTTTGTGATGTGCTTTCTAAATTGCTACCACTAGTAACATTAACAACACTTGTTGTATCTCTATATGCTTGTCCAATAAAGCTATCTACAGTAACACCACTTAGTGTAAGTGAAGGGCTACCACTGTTATAGTAAGGTATTCCTGAAATGTATCTGTATGTTCCTGCGCTGTTTTCTGATACTGTACCTGCTGTAACTGTAGGTACACTTGTAATATTGTCTTTTACAAATTCAACAGTGTTAGTGTCGCCAGTAGCATCATGACTTAATTGGAAACTGTTTACACCTGCTGAAATTGCGTTTGCCGCTTTACTAATTTTAGCTTTAAAGCCTGTGTACAATCCAGGATGGTATATACTGCTATTGAAGCTAGTACTGCTACCACTAGAATTTAATAAGTTGTAATCTTCTTCGTCTGTAACAACAAGACTTGAATATGTTCCTGCGTTATCTGCATTAGTGAACGTAACTGTACCATCAGCACTGCCATTTACTAGAGCAGTAAGTGTACCAGCATCTGCATTATAAGCATATGTACTGATTACAGAAGTTTCAAGTTGTCCACTTGTATTATTTGATAAGTCAACATTGTTGCCAGCACTTAATGAAGTACCGCCAGTTAGGTCTGTAAATCCACTTGCTAGTTTTGGACTGCTTCCTTCATCATTAGCAAATAAGATAGTTTTAGTGCTTAAACCATCTGGTGTAGCAATGTTAGGATCATATACTTTTAATTGCAACGTTGCGCTTGATGGGATTGCCGCTGGGTCTGCTGTTGTATGTGAGTTTAAGGTTAGTGTTAATGTATCTCTACCTGTGCCACTTGATGTACCTGCACCCCATGTATGTGGTAGTCTAGTTCCAGAAACACCGCCGGCTGCTGAATCATTTGCAATACTATCTTGACTTGAACTATCGCCCCAATCTATATTGTAAGTTACGTCTGCCATAGTAGTATTAGTAGTAATATTACGCATGTGTAAATCATTACCTTCAATAACATATAAATCATTACCTGTTAATGCAGTTCCGCCTGACGATGCTCTATACAATTCAAATGCCGCAACTGGGTTTGCTGTGTATATAATAATATAATCTGTTCTTGTTGAACTTGCTTCGCTACCAGCACTTCCACTTATAGCACTATTATTGTATGCTCTAACAACCACAGTGTAAGGACTACCAATATTACTTGCGTATACATGACTTGGTGTATATGTTGTTACACCATTTGTATTTGTTCCATCGCCCCAATCAATATCATAACGATTTGCCGTTCCGTCAACTACTAAGTTAAGTGTTACTGACGTTCCAGCACCGCCACTTGTTGGTGTTCCGGTAAATGTTACACTACGTACAAATGTATTGTTACGAACATTTTCTAATGATTCATTAAGTTCGTCTAATACGTCTGCTACTTTATCTGCATCTGTGAATCCCAAGTATGCTCCGTCCTGCCAACTACTATCTGTTGGCGTACCTGCTGTTGCTTGTATATTATTTTCAGCAAAGTCTTTTGTAATTAAGTCTTGTGGATTGGTTGGTGTATATCCTGCAGCCGCTGTAATTTGTCCAGTAGCGCCAATAGACATACGCTCTACACCACCAGTATAAAAATCTAGTTCATCATTATCTGCACCTGGTGCAGTTTCTGCTTGGATGTAAGTGTCTTGGTCAACATCTTTAACTCCGCCTAGTGAGCCCCATGCTGTACCATCATAACCTTCAAAAGTAGTATCCTCACTATTGTAACGGATCATACCTTGTGCCGCTGTAGCTGGACGTTCTAATATTGTACCAACTGGCAGTACAAGAGCACCATTAATGTCAACACTAATAATATCAGTATCACTATCAAGTGTTCTTAAGAACACTGTATTCCAGTTTTGGATTAATGAGCCTAAGTTATATGTGCCGTTTGTGTCTGGTACAAAGTCACTATTAACATCTGCATTGAACACAACATTGTCAGTAGCATCGTCACCAATAGCAATACTGCCACTTGACCCTGCTTTAAATGTAGCAATACCATCTACAGTAAGTGTGCCGTCAATTTGTACATTTCCAGCAACATCTAAATCAGTACCAACAAATAATTTTTTAGCAATACCAACCCCACCATCTACAACAAGAGCACCGTCTGTAGTAGTTGTTGAATCAGTTACATCATTTATATTTGTAATGCCAGTAACATCAAGTGTTCCGCCAATAACTGTATTACCAGTTGCTCCGGCAATAGTTACTTCAGCAAGAGTATCACCAAATTTAAAATCACCAGTAGCACCAATCTGCATACGCTGAGTGCCATCTGTAAAGAAATCTAGTTCGTTATTATTAACACCTGGTGATGTTTCTGCAATAACATATGTATTACCATCAACATCACGGACGCCGCCAAGTGTACTCCACCCTGCACCGTTATAACCTTCAAAGGCTTGTTGTTGACTGTTAAATCGAATTTGACCGCTTGCTGCTGTCGGTCGTTGCGCTGTATTACCAACTGGGATTGTAAATGCACCAGTCGTATTTACTGTTATGCTCTGACTACTAGAGCTAATCCTATCTCGTTGATGATCAAAATTTATGGCCATGTAACTCTCTCACAATACTTTAATGTATTTATGCGGTGAGTTGAGTCATTTCGTTAAACTGTTTTATAGCAAAATCAAAACACATTTTCGCTTCTTGAGCCATAGAGTCTTTACAACGGCTGCGTATTTCTTTTTTAATTTCGTTGACATCGCCATCAAAATCATACATTGTACACGCACCAGGTACACGTTTTTTAATCATTTGTCCGCCACTTAGGTCGCCCATGTGGTGTACATATATGTGTGCGAATAAATCATGGTCATTTAATGTTTGGATATGGTTAACATACTCTGTTGTACTTTCTAATAAGTCAATATTTTGATGTAACAATAGTTCAGTTGCATCCACTAATATTTTGTCAGCACGTTGTATTGATTCAATACCAGTAAGTAGCCCACGACTATGTGCAAGAGATTCTAATGCACTATACTTGTGATATTGGTTTAGTAAAAAAGTTCCATACACAACAGGATTTATACTACCACTCAGCAGAGTTTTAACAAATCCACATCTTTCAGCGGATCTATGATGTTCCATAGTTAATTGTTTAAGGTTGCTCATACTATTATGTTAACACAAATTAATTTCTACGTCAAGTTCTAATTATTGAAATACCGGATAAAACCATCGGACCAGATAATGAAACACTAGGAGCACTACTGCCACCAAAAGGTGTACTCACTGGAATAGTTGCTTGGTAAAGTATTCTACGTGGACTACCTTGAAGTGCATTATAGTCTGAACTCCAACTTGCTGTAGGACTAGTAACTTCTGTTCCTTCGTACATGTCTGCTGTTGGTTGTTCTTCTAGATTATTTTGTATCCAATTACGCAGTTCTTCATATGTCCAGTCTCTATTATACTGCATCACAAGTGCTAAGAAACCACAAGCAACAGGACAAGCAGCACTAGTACCACTAAAGCGAGTATCTCTACATCCACTAATTACAGATAGTCCAGGATAGCTGTCATCTGTTCTAGCAACATCAAGTCCATAAGTACCTTCTGTTGCAGCTAATGTTCCATCTGCTGGAGCATACAAATCAATTGCGTTACCCATATCACTGTAGTTTACTTTTCTATCTTGACTAAAACTTCCAGTCATATCGTCATCTAGTGCGCCAATATTAATTGCTGGAAACTTAACTGTAGTATTACCTTGAGCAGTTTGACTTTCTGTTTTACCAATATGTTGGGGGAAGCCTCGTCTGTTTGTTGAGCCTGTTACGTTAAATCCAAACTCAGTAAATGTATCTTGATAGAATGTATTAGTGCTGTTGTTGCTAATACGGTTATCGTAATTTGGATGATCTGGATTATATTGCGGTTGATTACTATTTCCTGCGGCGCAAACCATAATCACACCTGCTTGTGTAAGTTCGTCGCCAGCTTGTGTCATACTGTTGTCATACATTTCTGACTTCCAACGACCACTGTCACCTGTTGCACCCAACCAACTAATAAATCCTGGTTCATTACCTGTTCCGCCATATGCAACTGCTGAGTCTGTTCTCCAGTAGTAATGGCTACCGCTTTTATTACTGGCTCTATATCCCCAACTATTTGAACTCATTGTTGGATCTTTTGTTCCAAATGTTGGATTTACTGGTTTGTACTGATGAAATACTTTTTGCAAATCAAATCCAATTTCCATACTTCCAGGGTTACCAGTTCCGTATAAATTTAAGATCCATTTGTTAGCATTGTATGCCCAACCGTGTGTACGTCCAAATATTAAACTAGCACACTGTGTTCCGTGTGTACCAGTAGTAGGAAATGTTGTATTACTACCATTAGAAGCATTTCTTGTATAGCTGTTACTGACTGGAATGTTACCAAATGACGCCAAACTTGCACTACGTTGACTACTGTTTTGCCACCAACTACGTGCAACACTCTCCACAGGAACAGTTGTGCCGTCCCAACGTGTCATCAGTCTATTTGTTGGATCAGCATCAAACCAATCTGGGTCAATATAATAAGGAGCGTCTAATACTAAATCTAAACAATCACAAATACCATTTCCTGGCAGTACATTACCGCCTTCATAGTCACTTGGGTTAACTGCATTTACAACACCACTATTGATAAACTCCGTGTGTCCTATCCAACTAGCATTATCAGCACATATGATATCAACATTTTCTCCAGCACCAACTTGTGCTACTGTGGCATTGATAGCAACGTTTTCTGCGGTACTACTTGTTTTCCAAGGGTTTTGCTTTGTTTGCATTCTATACAAAGCAGTTGTACGATTTAATGTAGGCTCAGCATTACTAAAATTACTTTGTACACTACCACTACCAACAGTCCACATTTGATAATTGTTATATGGATCTGCCCATCTATCTGTTAGTGTATTATCAGTTGCACAATGAAATTCATCTTCAGGTGGCATATATTTTTCAGGATATTTTTCTGGACTTTCGTTAATAAACTTTACACGTTCATCACTTTGTAATTCAGTTGCTTCTTCTAGTGTAAGCAAGTAACTACCACGTGTTGGGCTGTGTAGTTTTTCGTCTTCTACTGTAACTTCTCTACTTGGTACACTGGCATATATATTTCCGTCTGCAATAAGTTCGGCATGTAGTTCGGCCCATTGATCAGTAGTATGTGTTCCTAGTGTATAATATTTTTCGCTCATTTGTTATTCCCCTATTGAACCGAATATATAAACGCTGCCGGCTCTTGTACTAGAACCATTGGTACCTCTGCCTGTATTACCTACACCTATGTTCTGGATTAGCCAAAGTGTTATTCCATAAGTATCTGGGGCATCTAAACCAGCTAAACCAGTAGCACCAGTCAAATTCAAAATATTGCCGCCCGAAGATGTACCGCCACTGCCACCTGCTCCATTTGTTCCAGCATTAGCCACCATCGTTGTAAATCCAGAAACACTCGAGGTAACAGTAAAAGTTCCTGAAGAATTACTAACAGTGATTGTTTGCCCTGCTGTTAGAGAAACCGAACTGTATGCAACACCACCGGAGCCACCTCCTAAACTGCCACCATTACCAATAGCTAAAATCTTGTACGTTCCAGCTACCAAAGCTGTGTAAGTAGTACTGCCACTGATTACTTGCCTAGTTTCAATACTAGTACCACCGCCTCCTGCTCCTGCGAGTTGTGTATCAACATACTGTTTGGTTGCGGCTTGCAAGTTCGTCGTTGGATTACCACTCAGTGTAAGCAATCCTGTCATAGTTCCGCCAGCAAGTGGAACATGCCCAATTTGTGAATAAGTATAAGATGTGTCCCAATTACTAATCTTAGTATTATCTTGTGTCCATTTAGTTGCAATGTTATTAGTAACAGTTGTGGCAAAGTTAGGATCATCTCCCAATGCCGCCGCTAGTTCGTTTAGTGTATCTAATGTAGTAGGTGCACTGTCTACTAAAGCCGCCACTTGGTCTGCAACATCTTGATCTGTTCCTAAAGATCTCCACGTACCATTTTCATAAACTTCATATTGGTTTGTAGTACTGTTATAGATCATGTCACCATTTTGACTGGTTTTTGTATCACGTTCTGTGGTTGTTAAATTTGCAAGTTTAAGTGGTGCTTGTGATATTTCAACTCTATCTTCAGCACCAGTACCTGCTTGTAACTTAATATCTGTTGAACTTGCAATAGTTGGTGTGCCTGCCGCAGTTGAATTAATTGCACCAGCAATGTTAATATCAGCACCAATATTTGCGTCTTGTGATAAGTCTAAGTTTCTCCACTTTTTTGCAGTAGTACCTAAATCATATGTATCGGTTGCATCTGGTATAATGCTACTTGTTATGTCAGCATTTAGTGTGATGCTATCGGTATCTGCATCACCTAATGTTACATTACCATCTGCCACTACGTTACCAGACAAATAAATGTTTCCAGCAACATTTAGGTTTTGTTTAAATTTGGTACTCATCCTATCTCTCCATGTTAATACTATTTATAGCGAAAGATAAAAGAAAAAAGGCCTACTGAATTAACAGTAGACCTTCTATAGTAACTGGGAGGCATAGCACACCACAGATACTTTCGCCTGTTGGCAAATAAAAATGATAGGTTGGACTCTGTGAATACCAACAATCCCTAGTAGAGCCACGCTCAATTTCAGGATACCTTGCATCGGATAGTTACTTCCAAAATACGCATCTTCATGTCTCCATGCTCATGCGCTGTCACTACAACTGCAAATCAAGTTACAACCTCTACAGACTGCTATTACTTGAACTATCTAAGTTACACCGTCGTCTAACTTATATACTTAATATAGTACATTCTGATACCAAAGTCAAGCCTTTTTTTAAAAAATTATCAAAAAAATAGGCGCCGTGGCGCCTATTTTAACATTATAACTAACTGCTATTAAGCAAATGCTAGTTGATTAGATGTTACAGCAATCTTCGCTAGGTAGTCTGCTGCGTTACCAAGAGATGAAGCTTGGTTGCTTAGTTCAACATAACCATAACGTGTCATGAATGATACAACTGGCTCAAAGCTACTTGGATCTAGTACTGTGCCACTTGACATTAGTGGGATATATGGGCAATAGAACGCTGCTGCGTCTGTCTCTGTTGACCCTTTATAACCTACTAGTACGTCATCGTTAGCTGCATACTGGTTTACATATACACGCATTGTTCCGTTTAGTGTACCTACGAACTTTGTGTTTGTTGGTGCTTCAAACGGACCTTCTGTAGTGCGAGCAAATGCTGATGTAGTTGCACTCTGTAGTACTGTTAGTACTGTTGGAGAAACAACTGCCCAGTTACCTGCGCCACGTCTTGTACGTGCTGCAATTGTGTTTGCATTTTTGTTGATTAGAACTGCAAGAGCTGCGTGTTCGTCACCAACAAAAGTTGCTGTACCACTTACGCCACTTTGGTCGTATGTGTCAGCCGCTGTGCCTGCTAGTGATGTTAGAGACGCAATGATCTCTTGGTCAATTTCAGCAGTAATTTCTTGTGCAAGTGCTTGCATAATTTCTGCTTCAACGTCTAGTCCATGCATTGAGTTGGCATCTTGTGCCGCTTCGAATGTCCAACGTGCTGATAGCTTACGTGTTTTAGCTTCAACTGTTTGTTTTAGGACTTGGATACTCATTTTCTTACCCGCTAGACCTTCCATTGTAGATGTAGCATCTGCACGGTTAGTTGTTGCGTTACCTGAGTAACCTGTAGCAATTGCGAATGGGCTTAGTGCTTCATCGCCTGCTGTTGCTGAATCAAATGTTTCAGCATATCTCACACGTAGAGTATGAATTTGTCCAACTGGGCCTGTCATAGGCTGTACACCAACGATTTCGTTGGCAATAACAGTTGGCATAACACGTCTGATCACTGGAAGGATTACTTTGTTTAGTGTAGCAATGTTGCCTGCTTGAGTTGCACCTGCACCTGCTGCTTCTGACAAATAGGTTTTAGTGTTTTCAAGTACTGATTCCATTACTTGTTTCTTCGTTCCAGATAGACCATCTGTTAGAGCTTCTTTAGTTACGCTCCAATTTTCCATTAGGTTGTCTGCCATTTTCGGTCTCCTTAACTTATTGTATACCGGCTAATTTTCGAAGGTTGACAATGTTAGCATCAACATTAGCTTCTGCTACTGTTGCCTTACCACCAGTGATCTCTTTTGAAGATTCACTTAATACCTTCTTAGTTTTAGTTTTTGTAGCTTCATTCAGTACTGAAGGAAGATACTTGTTGAATGCGTTTTGTAAATCTGCCGTCTTGGTAGATTCCAGCAATGCATTCATTACTGATTTGTGTTGTTTTGAAAGCGGTGCCATCATCTCATTCATGATTAGCTTACGCTCTGCTTTATCCACAGCCATACGTTCTGTACGTGCTGATTCTGCAAGCTGAACTTCTTTTTCTGCAACGGCCTTGTTTGTTTCATCAAGTTTTGCTTTTAACTCGTCTACTTCTTTGTTCATTTTAGCAACTTCGGTACCTTCATTTAGGTAGCTGCCCATGAACTCTCCAGCAAACGTTTCAAATATCTTACGTCCAAAAGAATTTTCTTTTGCAACTTGTATATCCTCTTTAAGCGATGTTAACTCAGTCTTAATTGTCGACTCGAGAATGTTTTCCACTTTATTTGCCGCAGTTTCAATAAACTTGCGTTTAGTTTGTTCGATGACTTCTTTGCCTTCTTTTATCATTTTGACTTTTGCTTCAACTAGTGAGCGTTTGTCTTCATGAAACTCGTTTAGCTCTTTTGTGAGTTGTTCTAGAACAAAGCCTTCTAACTGTGCCATGTTCTTGTCTTGTGCCTCACGGTCTTCGCGAAGTTCATTAATTTCTTTGCGAAGTGTTTCCATCACAAAATCATCAAGAACATTTGAATGTTCCGTCATATGTTTGCGATATGCAACACGATCCTCAGCTAACTTAGCTTTGTCTGCTTGGAACTCTTCAAGTTCTTTTGCAATAACTTCGCCAATCATTGTATCCATTGCTTCTACGATTTGCGATTTGTCATTTTCATAACGTTCTGCAAACTCTTCACGTAGTTCTGAAGCAACTTCTTCACGTAGTTCAGATTGCTTAGTTTCCCAAGCCTCTGAAATTGAAGATCTAACCTCTTCCGAGAGCTTTCCGGAGCTTAATAGTTCATCTATTGAGTGAGCCATATTAATCTCTCCTATACCTTAGGTTCTCTATAAATTGCGTCACTTCTTCTTGGAGGTAACGCTGTGCTCGATCGTCGTGCTTAACTGCAGAAGCAACATCCAGTAACACATTACCCCGTTTATGATTCATAATTCTTTCATAAATTGGATCGGGATAAGCATCTGGAGCACTTGGATTAGCAACAATGTCCACGGTAATAATTTCAAATTCTTTAACATGACCGTCTTCATTTACGTTGCCACTGCCTCTGCTTGACACGCCTAGTTTGACTCCTGACTCCAAAAGGGTTTTACAAATGTTTCCCATTGGAGTTGGAAGGATTTTAAGTTTGCCGATACCGTTGTTACCTGAAACATCCATCTCTGTAATCATGTGTGACACACGATCGAGATTGATATTAAGGTCGTCTGGGTGATCAGCTTCACCTAATACTGAATATCCACCTTTAATTTTTTCATTGATTGCTTTAACAGCATGATGAATTTCTTTGGCTGGATAAATTCTATTGTTTTGATTTCGTACATCGCCTTCAATAAAGATACCCTTCATATACAGGCTTTTCCCACCGTTAGCTTCTTCAATTGCTTCGGTGACAATGTTTGCCTGATTAAATGTTAGGTGCTCAATAATTGCTGACATATTACTTCATCGCCCTTACTGGACCAGTGCTTGATGTTGTTTCACGCTTTGGAGCTGGTGCCGCACTTGGCGAACCTGCTTCTTGTGGTCCTGTAACACCCATGTCTTTAGCTGCTGGCGCTTTGCCACCTGCTTCTGCTGAGCCACCTGCGATGTCAACTGGCTTGGCGTCTGACATTGATTTGTCACCTGGGCCAACTGGTGAATGTGCACCGTCGTCGCCTGCAGAGTGCGATACACTTACTGCTGACATTGATGCGCCTTCTTCAACTGCTTCAACTTCGTCATCGTCTGACTCTTCTGATTCAAAAGCAACTTCTTCTTCCATTTCTGGCTCTTCAGCTGGTTCTTCATCCATCATGTCAGCAAATGCTGCACGTAGTTCTGCAATTGCGTCTTCGACATTTGCTAGAGCTTCTTCTGGTTCTGCGGCTTCTTCGCCTTCTTCACCTTCGTCGCCCATTGGCATTTCCATGTCCATTTCTGGCTCATCATCTTCGCCATATACTTCTTCAGCTTCAATTTCATTTTCCGCTGTTTCGATGTCGTCTAAAAAGTCTGCTTCTGCATCGTAGTTGTCGATGCCTTCTTCAACTTCAACATCATATGTTTCGTCTAGGTCTTCTTCTTGGATATCTTCTTCCACTGATTCATCACTCTCTGAAAGTGACGCCCAATGGTTTTTTGCTTTTTCAACAAATACATCGTGTAAAAGGTCTGACGCTTTTTCACGATCTTCGTTAACTAGATATTCAAGGACCTTAACTAGTGAATCCTTATGATTGCTCATTTTATATCTCCTTAAAATATTCAGGCTTACCATTACTGGTTTACAAGTATTATTTATTACCAATACGTTTTACCATAGAAAAAAGGCGTAAAAACTGTACTTTTTGGTGAAAATACCAAGATAAGTACTTTTTACGCCTTAAATTTTATAAATTTGTTACTATTGTGCTGCAGGTCGTTTGTAGATTTGTTGTACTCTACTAGTCCTTTGCGCATGTTCTGTCTTGTGAATTTCACGTTGTTTACGTAGTCTATTAATATGTTTTAGTGTTAATCTACTGCGTCGAACATCGTCTATTTTACGATTTGAATACTCGTTATCTTCATCTTCGTAATACTCTACTAAAAATTCATTACTGCGCATTGTCATCTCCTCCTGCTGGTGTTGTTGTATTTTCTACACCACTAATTGGTGATTCGCCAGACTCTGTATCGCCAGCTTCTATATCACCCATATCAGGTACTTCGTCACCACCAATGTCAAATCCACGCACGCCTACGCTTCCAAGACCTGGATCGCTTTCTGCACTCGGTGTTACTCCTGATTTGTTTTCTTCCATCCACATTTCTTCATTCTTGAGGATTTCATCTTCTGTAAGACCAAGGTACTTGCTTAACATAAATCGTCTACTTAGATAATCTACACCTTCAAGTGAACCAAATACATTTGCTCTGGCAGCATGTACTTCGATTTCTTTGTATTCACTAAAGCTCTGTGGTTCTACAAATTTAAGTTCAAAGATACTACTGTCAATGTTAATACCTTTGTTCTTCATAAACAGTTTAAACTCGTTGTCAAATACTGGTACAATGATGTTTTGTAGTCTCTGACAATATTGGTTAAATCTGTACTCTTGAATAAATGCTGTACCTACTCTACCATCTACATAACTTGCTGTGCCATCTTCTGGTCCAGTTGGTAGGTAACTGCTAGGCACACGCAATGCTCTAAGCATTTTGTTTGTAAAGTAACGTAAGTCATCAATCTGTCCTAAGTTTTCACCACCTGGTAAAACTTCAACTTT
>Ga0098051_1000074_pt1 | contig 37330 bp, 39 predicted proteins | sample 14BtaG_FD_77069 | JGI IMG/M metagenome (GOLD analysis project Ga0098051, IMG submission 77069) | Marine viral communities from the Subarctic Pacific Ocean - 14B_ETSP_OMZ_AT15311_CsCl metaG | ecosystem: Environmental > Aquatic > Marine > Oceanic | place: Pacific Ocean | collected 2015-01-18 | reverse complement strand
TATTTTCTCTCATAGTGTAGAGAAGCACCTTGAGTTAAATCCTGAACAAGAATGGCAGGTAACATATTGGATGCCTGATCCATTCTGTATCAGATACCCAAGACCAAACTATCAGCATACTATGAAGGCAAACGAGGGTTCACCCAGAACTGACAATGCTGGTGATAGTAGACCAAGAGACTTCCCTGACCAAGCAACTGAAAGACTTGAGAGAACATTATGAAAATGTGGGAGACAAAATGCTCTGGGTGTGGTAAAATGACCCCAGCAAATCAATGTCCTCAAGTCGGATGCTATGTTCCGTCCGAGAAAAGATATAAGAACTCGCTATGTAAACCTTGCTGGTTGAAAAATGAAAAAAGTTGAGATCACTCCTCAAACATACATTGATATGAATAAAGAGTTTGTAGAAGAAGATATTCCTTTCAGAATTAGTATTCCTACACAGGAAGCAATTGATGAGTGGCAATCACAACCATCATCACACGTTGGTGTTGTACATGAACACGATATGGTTGCTGCAATGTGGGCAGAGCATAATAGGATAGAAGAAGAACGTAAACTACAACTTGAACTTGACTTATGAAAGACTTTAATACTCCGGGGTCCAATAAGATTGGGATGGACGAAAGTTTCAAAAAATATATTGTCGAATGGCAACTCGAAAATGTTCGTAACGTGTTAAATGGGACATTAGAAAAGAAACTCCTTGTAAATAGCAAGGGAGAAGTATCCAAGCAAATTGTTATCAACTATACCGAAAATGAAGACATCAGTAATTTACAGTAACGGAAATCAAGAGTGTGAGCGCATTGCAATGCTTTTAAGATCTCTTGGTGGTGAATTCCACGAATATGTTTTAGATTTTGATTTTGATGATCATCAATTTAAAATGGAATTTGGTCCAGATGCAACATATCCACAGGTTGCGATAGGCAACTTTCACGTAGGTAATATGCACGATACGATGGACTATTTAAAAAATATGGGTCTGCTTGACGAGAGTTGACAGATCAGGGCACATACGTTATAATATGGGAGTCCTAAGGGGCGGTGGCGGAATCGGTAGACGCACCAGACTTAAAATCTGTTGAGAGAAATCTCGTGGGAGTTCAAGTCTCCCTCGCCCCATTTCACTACTAAATAATCCGTAGTGGAAAAAGTCATGAAATACGAACTTTCCCAATCTTATTGTTTTTACATGGGACAAGTGGTAAGAATGTATTTCATACAAGGTATTCCATATACCTTTGATGAACTACCACAAATCATTCAAGATCACCCATCAGTACAAACCGAAGCATTGCAAGGTTGTGATTGGGATGATGAAGAATTATATAAGTGGTCTTCGTATCTTGCTGAAGAGGAGTGTCATCCTCTGATGTTTGATATTGAAGTTAATGATCCTGAACTATTACCCAAAGATGATTGATATATTTAATGAATGGTTTGAGGGAACGTGGGAGAATAAAGTTCAGGCATTTTCATATCCTTCAAAGTTTGCTATGGTCCGATTGGTCCATAAAAAAATCCAGGGTACAGAATCCATGTACTATGGTGAGCAAGCATATAACTATTCTGTAGACGCACCTTATCGTCAATTTATTGTAGAAGCAATAGAAGACAATGGGTTGCTACGAATAAAGAACTATGATTTTGATAAAAAATTCCATTTGGGGTTTAAAAATTTAGAATCTCGTCCTGAAGGATTGACTCATAAAGAGTCTTGTGATATAATGTTTACATTCGACGGTGATTCATTCCAAGGTTCACTCCAAGGATGTAGTTGTTACGTTGAATGGCAAGATCAAGTAACCTATATCAAAAATGATATCTTTCTATCGAAAGAACAATATAATGTAGTTGATAGAGGTTATTTGGTGAATACCGACAAACAAGTTTGGGGCGGCAAATACGGTCGCTTCAAATTTTTAAAGACGCCCCTGTAGCTCAGTGGTAGAGCAGTGCTTTTGTAAAGCAAAGGTCATCAGTTCAAATCTGTTCGGGGGCTCTCAATCCTCTATAGCTCAGCTGGTAGAGCACGGAACTGTTAATTCTGTTGTCCCTGGTTCGAGTCCAGGTGGAGGAGTTGGCAATATTGCCAAACTAGAACCCCTTCCGTGTGCTTAAAACCTCCCTCACAAGGGGAGGTTTTATTGTATAAATAATCCAAGAAGAAATAGTCCTAGAAGGAACGGGTTAATTATGCCTCTTACAAGACTTGATAATCTTTACTCAAGTAAAACGGGTAAGTATCTATATGTATCGCCAGATGACTTTAACGCGACTGATGAGTTAGACAATAGAGGTAACTCTCCTTTACGCCCATTTAAGACGATTCAGAGGGCATTTATTGAGGTATCACGTTACTCTTACCTGCCTGGTAAGGATAATGATAGGTTTGACCAGTTCAGTGTAATGCTGATGCCTGGTAATCACTTTATTGATAACCGTCCTGGTCTTGTAGACGCAGCAACACCAGTATCACGTAATTTTGATGCTGGTAACCTTATTGAGGCAAATACTAAACAGATTATTGATAGAGCATGTGCTGAAATCGCCATTCAATATCCTGATTTTTACTTCCCTGGTGATGCACAAGTTGATTCTGGCACTCGCCCTTCAGATGCCTATCGACTGATTCAGCAAAACCGTAAAGAAATTGTTGATCGTGCTACTGCTAAAATTACAGTAGATCATCCAGACTTCTTCTATCCTGGTGATGCTGCAACTGAGTCTGATTATAGATTTAAAGATGCATATCGTCTGATCCAACAGAACAGACAAGAGATTATTGATAGTGCATGGACAACCATGAATCTTGGCGCTAATCCCGCCGATCCTGCTGATGAGGTAAAGTGTAAGCGTGACATCGGTCTTTTAATTGATTACATTGGTCTCGACCTTGTAAACGGTGGTAACGAGTATGCCCGTAAGTTTACCCTGAAGTATTTCCAAGGTGGTGTATTCTCTTACATCATTAGTGAAGTGCTGTCTACAAATGACGCATATAATGCTGCTAGGGATCTAATGATCCAAGCAATGCGTAATGAGTTGTCAATTACTGATTCTACTATTACCACTTCATCTGCAGGAACACCTGCTTGTGATGATGTACAGTCTGCAATCACGACTCTTGTACAGATCGTTACTGATGCATTTACTGCTGCTGATACAGCAGGACTTCCTGCAGAAACATTAGGCACAGATCATACTGGTGAAGCAAAATGTAAAGCAGATACTGGTAGATTTGTAGATGCCATCTCACTGGATGTTATTCAGGCAGGTGGTAATGTTTATGCTCGTAAGTTCGTTAAGAACTATTTTGATCAAGCAGGAACTGCTTGGATTACTAACGGACTTCAAGGTGAAGAGCAGCAGTCTATTACTGCATTTAATGAAGCAAGAGACCAAATGATTCGTGCTCTTACGAATCAACTTCTGGTACAAGATCTTACACTCACTGCTGATTCTGCTACTGGTAGTAATAGAGATCCTGCATCTTGTGCAAGTGTTAGTACTAATATTGGTACGTTAACTACTATTGTAACCACTTCGGTTGGTGATGGTAATCTCACAAACCTTCCTGCTGAAGTTGTAACAGATCAAGCAACTGCTGGCGAAACTAAATGTAAGCGTGATATCGGATATGTTGTAGAAGCTGTTATCGCTGACGTTCGTAACGGTGGTAATGCTAATATTATTTCCGCCACTAAAAACTATTTTGACCGTGATGGCAACCCTGTTGCTGATGGTTTAGTTGGAGAAATTACTGAATCAGTAACTTCCTTCAACAAAGCAAGAGACATGATGAAACTTGCTGTAACTAACTCGCTGTATGAGAAGGATCTTACTATATCTCCAGGTCCTGCAATTGCAGGTCAGGCAACGCCGACTATTGAATACAACGCATCAGGCAATATCGCTACCTGCGTTGATGTTCAGTCATCCATCACAACACTTGTTGCTATTCTCACTGATACCGTCACTGCAGGTACGCTTACAGGTCTCGCTTCAGTTCAGGTTACTGGTACTGTGCCTGTATTTGATTACAACAGAGCACTGGAAGAATGGCAGGATGATTCGATTCTTGATCTTTCCAATCCAGACAACGTTCTCTACAAGTTTAACTCCACGACTGGTGGCGCTATCGTTCCCAGAGGTTGTTCGCTGATTGGTTATGACCTTCGACGCACGATTGTCCGACCTTTGTTTGTCCCTAATCCTATAGATGGTGATTACGGAAGAACTTCTATCTTTAACTTGACTGGTGGTTGTTACTTGTGGCAGTTCACTATCAAGGATGGTGACCTTTCCGAGAACTCCCCTCTATATGATCAGGCAGATCGTGTTGGTAAAGTATACGACAATCCAACCGATTTCTCTTCATTAGCGATTCCCGAGTATTCGCACCATAAGATCACTATCATGACTTATGCGGATAATAATGAACTCGATCGTTATTACGAGAAGGTTGGTAGAGCATTCGCACAGTTCCAACCTACAATTGATGATGGTGATTTAGAGGCACTGGTACAGGAAAACCGTATTGTTGGTCCTCTGTCTGATACCAGAACAATCGAGAGTCTTAAGATTGACGATATCCCTGGTACGTCTACTTCTCGTATTACAGTAACTACAAAGATTGATCATGGATATTTTAGAGGTCAGTATGTTGCTGTTATTAATAGTGGACTATCAGATAATGTAAATGGTACATTTAAGGTTGACACTGTTGATCAATCTAACGCTAAATTATTCTCTTATATTATTACCATTAATGCTGCTGGTCTGGGATTAGTTTCTGGTACAACATACACATCTGCCAATGGTCTTGGCACCAACGGTGTTATCCAAGCAGAAATCGATTCTGTTGAGTCTGCTTCTCCTTACGTCTTCAACTGTTCCATCAGATCCACCTGGGGACAGTGTGGTATGTGGGCAGATGGATCCAAGGCAACTGGATTCAAGTCGATGGTTGTTGCACAGTACACGGGTGTTTCGCTCCAGAAAGATGATAGAGCGTTCATTCGTTACGATAGATTTACTAACACCTGGAATCAAGCATCACTATCTGATGCATTTGCTACCATTCCTTATCACACCAAAGGTGATGCATACTGGAAGGATGATTGGAGAAACTTCCACATTCGTGCAACGGATGACTCATTCATTCAGTGCGTCTCGGTCTTTGCTGTTGGTTTCCACGATCACTTCCTGATGGAAAGTGGTGGTGACATGTCTATCACCAACTCGAACTCCAACTTCGGTAACACTTCACTTCACGCAATTGGTTTTAAAGGATTCTCCTTCAACCAAGACAAAGGTGGATACATTGATTCTATTGTTCCTCCCAAGGTTGTTAATACTTCTGCTACAGCAATTATTAAGCAGCAATATTATACAATTGATATTGAAGCTTCAAATGACCAAAATAATCATACCAGACTATATCTTGCTGGTGATACTAATCAAGATCCTGCAAATAGACCCGCAGCTACTATTGGTGGATATCGTATTGGTGCAGCATCTGGAGACAAACTATATGTTAAATTGTCCTCTGGTGGTGTAGGTGGTAAGCAAACTTACGCATCAGAACTATCTCCAAGTGGATTCTCTACCTATACTACATCACTTTCTACGTTAACTCCTGCCGCACTTAACATCACTCTTGATGTTGATGGTGATGGTAATGATGATTTCAATTACGCACAAGATGCAGCAAATCAAATTGAAAGAAATAGAGTATGGTTGCAGCAAGAAACATACGGTTATATTACTGCGAAGTATCCTGATCTACTAACTAATCCTAACATCACGATTGGTAAGTGTGAAAGAGACATCGGATACTTTGTTGATGCAACTGTTAAGGACTTGCGTCTGGGTGGTAACATCAATACACTTCTTGCCGCTGAAGGTTATTTGGTTGCAGGTCAGTTAGATTATGTTGACAATGAGTTGACAGAAACTCTTGAGGCATATGATTACCTGAAGCGCCTGATGATCGGCGCAATGCGTAATTTCAACCTCTTGATTAAGAATACAACTGTAACAAATGGTAGTGCAACTGTTGTAGTTGGAGATACATCAGGTCTTGTTCCTGGTATGCTAGTCAGAGAATTTAATAGTAGTGATTTTACAGATGGTTTAGTTGATCCTACGGTTAATGCTGACCTTACTAATATCGATATTAGTGCTGCTGTGATTGATGAAGTTGTAAACTCAACTACAATTACATTAAAAGATCAGACAACTAACCAACCATATTTGGCAGTTGGAACAACAAATACTGCTTGGTTGTATTTTGAGAATCTTTCTTACTATGCTCAATCATTCCAGTATGCTAATACTGATATCACCCAGGATACAAATTATCCGGAATGTGATAACATTGCTACTGCAATTGCAGGATACTTCGATAATGTCAACTTGGTATTGTCCGGCAATGCTAGTCAAGTAGTAAGAGTCGAAGCACCTATCGAGTCTCGTTCTTTAACAGGACGTGCGACATTATTTACAATTAATACCGGTGGGTTGCAATCTGATCCTCATGGATTACAAACTGGTACTCCAGTAAGACTGATTCCAAGAGCATTAACAGTTGACACTGACAAGCGTTTGGTTAGACTTCCAAGAGGATTTAACACAAATACGGTATACTATGTTATCGCTCCTGGTAGAGATACATATCCATACTCATTCAATAGTACAAGTGAGTTTGATACAACTGCAGAAACTTCTCTGTTACTTGCTGCTACGAAAGAAAATGCAGCAGCTGGTATCTACATCTACTCACCAGAAACTGAAGCAATTGATCCTGGTGTAGAAATTATTCTTCAGCAGTATGTTCTTGACGAGTCGTATGACTTACATCGCTATAAATCTAATGTAAGTGGAATTTATCTTGAGACTGATATTCCACACATCTTCGATATTCCTCTTCCTAACGTACCAGCACAGAAGATTTTCTTTAGAACATCTTCCGATGCTAATTCACAACTTCCTGATATTGCTGGTGGTGGGCAAGTAGAGACAGATGTTTACTACTATCCTCGTTATGTAACCAAGACGAAGTTCTCGGTTCACACATCTCAAGCAGATGCCCAAGCAGGTGTAAACGCGATTGTATTTACAACAGGTAGTGGCAGTGACTTCCTTGTATATGGAGATAAGAAAACATCTCCACTGAAATTTGATGCGTCTAACTACGATAGATGGTATCTCAATGTTATAGACGAGTCATCAGGTGGAATAAATGCTAATAGTATCTTAACTAGATTCCATGCATCTGACTTTGTAGATGGCACTGGTAATCTCTTCACTCCTGATACTTGGTATCAGAGATATGAAGACAATAGAACTGAACTCGATAGAATCTATCGTTTGCGTTATGTTGTCCCGCAGTATCTTGAAAATGTTCGTGAACCTCTTAATGGTTATGTCATCAAGACAAGAACTGATGATAGAAGAAGATTGCGTCCACAGAAGTTTATCTTGGAACCATACAGTAATGGTGCCCCTGATGTAGCACAATTCTTCAATCCGACACAACCCACAGAACAAATTGGTGCTTCTTTAGCAGATTTGAATACTGCTGGTGTTGATATCGATGCTACCGAGAATCTGTATGATCCATATGAAAATCCTTTACAGATTGAGTTCCAATCAAAGATTGTAACTACTATTCAAAGTGCAAGAACGATCACTAATGACCTCGGTGAAACTAGATTAGAAGCAACAGTATTCGATCACACTATTCTTAATCAGAGTTTAAAGAACGAAATCTTTACTGTTATTGAAATTTCTGGTCCTCAAGGTGTAGGAATTGAAGAAGATCTATTTAATAATGATGACGACAACTATGTTACTTGGAGTGGATACTGCACCGGTTCTGGATATGTTCATGCATATTTCCCAGCAACTATTGAAGCAACAGCATTTGTTGTCCTTAAAAATATCACTGGCAAACTTGATTATGACACAGGCACGGCATACAATGTAAATACTGCCACAACATTCACACAATCGAATGGAACTTTCTGGACTTTGTTGGGCGAACCTGATAGTTGGAATTCACTTTCTCCTTATCTTGGCGCATCACGATCTAGTAGAGATAACTTCTTGTATAGAATCGAGGGAGCAAATGTTTATACGATCGTTCCTGGTGATAGAGTAACAACTCCTGGTGGAGATACTTACACCGTATCAACTGTTGCTGATATTCCTGAAATTGAAGATACTTTCTACATCTATGATGTCGAACAGATTCAAGAAGTTATTCCTGCACAGCAAGATGGTATTTACTACCTTACTGCTGTACGTGGTAATATGTCTCCTCTTCCTACAGGTGCAGGTGTTGGCGATAACTTTAGAAATTATAAGTTCTCTCAACCAATTTCTAATCTGTATCCTCTGGATTACAAGAATGATCCTCTGTGGTTCCAGGTTCAAGATAACGGAACTAGAGATGTAACCATTGTTGATCCTCCAGCATCAGTAGCTGCAGCAGATAACTACGTTCATGGTCTTGTAACACTTAATGATTACAAGTATAGTGAGACTAAAGAAGCAGTTACTGACCTTCTTGCTACTGATCCACTTCTTTCTTATCAATTTACAAATACTACTTCTAATGTAGATGGTGATATTGTTGATAACAGATTGAGAGCACAAGATGGTAATGCTTCAATTGGATCTGAAAACAGACAGATTTCTATCTCTGGTGACTCTGAATATCCTCTTGATGGTAGATTCTATGTTGAACTTCGTAGACCATCTATTGCAAGATCTGGTAACCACACATTTGAGTATCTTGGATTCGGTCCTGGTAACTACTCAACTGGTTTCCCACTTCGTCAGGAAGTTGTTCTATCTGATAAGCAAGACTTCTATGCACAAGCAAAACGTGAAGACGGTGGTATTGTCTTCTACACGGGTCTAAACTCTAACGGTGACCTCTATATTGGTAATCGTAAGATCAACGCTATTACAGGCGAAGAGACGTTCCTTGAGCAGGCAGTTCTTGCCGACAGTGGTGATGACTCCGACACTATTGGAGCACTGGTTACTACATTCGACACTGCAGTTACATTTAACGACAAGGTAACTATCGAAGGCGATAGTTTCCTGAACAACCCGGTAACAATTAATGTTGACCCATTCGAGGGAGATTCACTTCGCATCTTATCCCTGGTTGGTAGTGGTGATGATCCAACTCTTGACAGATCTTCTTTCAGAGACAACAAAGACGGAGATATTGTTCTAACCAAGAACGAAGTTAGATCAGCTGTATTTAAACTCAATCCTCGCGGTAACGTAGGTGCTCAAGGTCAGGTTTACAGCATCAGAACACATTACACTGGAGGAAGTCCTTCTAATGTAACACCAAATAATAGTGGATTAATTGCTGCTGGTGGTTCTGCTTGGTATACCTTGCAGAATATCACTTATGGTTCTTCTATCGTTCCTAATGCTGGTGATATTGTTTGGAAAGGTGAGGAAGTTGGTTATTCCGGATCTTTAGGTTCGATTTACTCTAACTTCTATACCGAGATTGCAGATGCTCAAATCTTTACTATCACATCTGATAATAGCACTACGATCACCATTCAGTGGTCTACTGGTATTAGTAACCAAGACTTAAAAGTTAAAGTTGGTGAGCAACTTCGCATTAGTAGTTTCAGTAATAACTTCTTTGATGGATCTTGGAATATAATTACAGCGGTAGATTCAGAAAATACATGTCAGATCAGACTCTTTAACGAGATCGCTGCAAATGTATACAACTGGTCTACTGAAGGTCCTGGTGCAAAGATTGAAATTTCCGAATCTACTTGGAAAGAAACTGGTGTACTTGGAGCAGAAGCATTACGTACCTACACTAATGTCCCTGGAGACTATAAGTTAGGTATTAATACAATTGGTAGGAGTAATCAGGAAGCAGCATTGACTGCATCTGTATCTTCCGAGACTGATCCTCGTGCTAACTTGGATGTTGTTGGTAATGCATTCATCAGTGGTAAGAATTTAGTAGAATATGATGCTCTTGGAGCAGTTTCCACTAACAACTATCTGGCAGAACCTTCTACTGGTAAGACATACTTCCCACTCACTAACGCATTCTTGGTTGGTGGTGATAGTTCTAGTGAAGATAACTTCGCAACATTACGTGTTTCTACAACAGATCTCGCGGTTGCTGATCAATCTGCTACCTATAGATTAGGTGGTCGCGTTGGTGTTAATACCAGCATTGGTCTGGATCCATCTACTGAACTCGATAAGAACTTCGTTGTTATCGGTGATTCCAGATTTACTGGAAACATGCTGATTCAGGATGACTTGAGTGTAGACGGTGGAGACATTAACTCTACTGCAGAAACATTCCAATTCCTCAAAGATAACGTTGACTTCTTTGTTGGTTTAAATCAAGCAGAATCAATTATTCTTGGTAACTCTACTCCAAATTCTCAATCGATCAGTATCGGTGATACAGTTAGTGGTTCTTCGACGCAAACTGTTAGAATTGGTTCTAATGCCGGAACAACTACTCTTAAAATTCATGAAAGAACAAGAAATGCTGTAGTTGATATTGCTTCTGCAGAAGATGATGTTACTAGTAACGCACAAATCCGAATTGGTGGTGCGGCACCTAACCTTGCTTCTACCACATATATTGGTACATATCAGACTAAACTTGCTGGTACACTTGAAGTTGCTTCTTTTGCTGGTACATCTTCTGCTCGTATCTTTACTCCGGCAGCTACACTTAATATTGGTGATGGTCAGTCAACAACTGCAGTAAAACTTGGAGTTAACGCTTCTCAAGTTACTATTGCATCGTTGGGTGGTAAGACTACTGTTAGAAACTCTCTTGATGTTCTCGCAAGTGCTACTGTTTATTCCAACCTTAAACTTGATGGTGGATTAAATGCTGGTATTGTTGAAATTGAGAGAGCAAGATTTGCAACTGCTGGTGCTGATCACATTGTTGGATCACTTGAAAATCCAAATGTTACATTCCTTAAGTTCTCACAAACAGGAAAAGTAATTGATACTGCTGGTGTTGGTCTCTGGGGTGGTCCTAATTTCTTACTTGGTGGTGGTCAGATTGCAAGTATTGACAATATTTCTCCAGTACAGAGTGCTGATTGGGTTGCTAACACCACGTATACTTTCATCGAAGCATCAGGCGGAACAGGTGAAGGTGGATTGTTTACAGTTCAAGTATTAAGTGATGGAACTGCCGTTGTTGAATTAGTATCTCCTGGTACTGGTTATAGCAATAATGATCTTCTTACTATTTCTGCTGCTACTTTAGGTAATCCCACCAGTAGTGATGATCTGACATTCCAGGTTGCTGGAGTTAATGCTTCTGGTAATCTTTATAACTTACCAATCACTCGACCATCGACACAAGATTTCCAGATTGGTGATTTGCTTCTCATTGATAGAGCAGATGCCTTATCTCCTGATAGTATTGATGGTAATGGTGTTACTGTACCGAAGGATCAAAGTCAAACAGAAATTGTTGAGGTTGTTGGACTAACTAACATCACCAACCCGAATGATCCTAATGGTTTCCGTATCTCGGTTTCTCGTGCTAATTCTGGTACGATCGCAAGAACAGATCACCCTGATGGATGTGTAATTAATAAGTTAGATAAGCAAATCAATGCTTCATTCATCACTGGATTTGACACCGATTATGACGGTGAATTAGATCCTGTATCAAGTGTACTTATCACTGACGGACAAATCCAGAAGATTGTTACTGACGGTACTGACATTGTTACTATTCATTGGCAGAGTGAAACAAACTCTACATTGAATATTGATTATGGTGAGTTTATCAGAATCTCCGGAACAAACGTAAGCGAACTGAATGGTGATTGGCCGGTACAATCAAGCATTGTTGGTAACAGCAGCACTGTTGAAATTAAACTTTCTAATACACTTGCTACTGCTGAATATCTCTGGTCTGATCAATCTGCAGGTGCAGAAATAAAACTTCAGAGTGCATCTGGTCTTCTTGCTGATACTGCTAATGTTCGTATTGGTATTTCTGAATTCGGTGGAGTCTTAACAACTAGTGACTACTTGCTTCTTACTAATACTGAGATTGTTAAAGTTGTTGAACTAGTATCCACAGACATTCAATCATTCATTGTTACTGATGGTGGTACACCAGAGTCTGTTAACTTCAAGATTGAATCTACAACTGGTAATACATTCGGTAGTGGAGATCTTAAGTTCGGTCAAGGATTTAACAAGTTAGTTGTTGATGGTCCTACAGGTAATACTGCTATTGCAGGAACACTTACTACCGAGAACACACTTACGATCAACGGTTCTACAATCGAAGGTCAAGAGTTCTTTACTATCACTAACGGTGGTCCTTCTTTCCTATCTGACGGAACAACGGTTGCAGTTCCATTCAGAACTACATTCCAAATTGATACCGCAACTGGTGATCTAACGATCAACGGTGGTGATATGAACTTCTTCGGAGTTGATGGAACTACTCCAAGACTTACCTTTGATAATTCTTCTGGAGACTTTGCTGTATATGGTTCGTTCTCTGCCCTTGGTACAGGAACAAGTACATTTGGTGGATCACTATCAATTGCTGGTGATGTTACGATTGAGGGTGGCGACCTAACTGTTAATTCTGGAGGAAGTCAATCCTTCGGTATTCGTGCTGATAGAGCAGTTACATTGGGCGGAATTTCTAACTACTTCTCACCTACAGGTGGTCGCAGATGGGATTATTCCGATTCCTTTGAAGTTCTTGCAGAAGCAAACGTAAATTACTTCTTGAATACCAGTCAGAACACGGTTGTTAAACTTCCTGAAAATGCACAATTGGGCGACATGATTAGGATTATAGATATTGGTGGTATCCTGACCTATAACTTATCACTTGTTGTTAGAGCACCAAGTAATGTTACGGTTCAGAATTCTTCTGATAACACAGGATCAGCAATGCTTTCTGGTAACTCGGCAAGTCTTGCTGGTTATAACGGCGGTGAACTTATTGTTCAAACACCTTATGCAGGATTTGCTCTTGTATATGCAGGAACATCTGATGCAGATGGCAACTCTGCTGTTTCAACCTCCAAATCTGGTTGGTATTTAATCGAAGTATAAACACATGCCTTTCTATCAAGAAACTAAAACTGCAAAAGGTGCCGTTATTGGCACCATATTGCCTTGGACTGGGGGATTGACATCAATCCCTTCGGGGTGGATTATTTGTGACGGACAAACTTTATCAGCTTCTGATTTTCCTTTGTTAGCACAGGCAATTGGAGATACTTATAATGCCGGTAGTAGTGATTTTGATGGTAATTTTCCTGGTTATTTGGGTAGCATTAAAATGCCTAACCTCAATGGTAAAACATTGATGGATATTGAATCAACGTATTTTGCAACTACTGCTGCTGGTGGTACTGGTCGTGCTGCGGATTTAGATCCAAAAGCATTAACAGTGATGGATCCAATTATTGGAACAAATGAAGATTCTGGGGTAACTACTATTTTTACAGATGTATTTGTTGATTTAGTTTTTAGTATTAACAATGACGATAGAACTGGATATGTAGGTAAAATTCGAGGAAATACATTAATTCCAGGTGAAGGGATTAAAACTCTCTATCTTGGACCCAGAAGATTAGGTAGAAAACATATTAAAAGACATAATCATCCAGGGTCATTAGAAACAATTAATAATAATAATCCTGGTAAACCAGGAAAGGGGGTAGTTCCTTATGATCCGATCTATTATACTCTCTTTGCTCATGGTATCGATAATGATGGCGATTTCACTGATCTTTCTGCTGATGAGCAGGGTGGTGTAGATGTTTATTTTGGTTGGACATCAACCGACTTTGGATGGGCAAATGACTCCCCAGCCGCAAACTCATCTGACGGATCAGGTAGTAATATTTCCGCTACCCGTGGTGGAGAGACATCAGATCTTTATGGTGGTATTGTAGCAGGTAGGTTATCATCTCCTGGTGGTAGTCCTACTGCTGGCATAACAGATACTTATACTTTAGAATGGCCAAATGATGCCAATATTCCAACCGGATTTGGTCAGGGTTCACCCGGCAAAATTGTTTCTAAAGCAGCATCAGAGCAACCTCCGATTAACATGAAACCTGCATATGCCACGAGATCGCCATTAAGTAGGAGATTTTTAACAACTCCTGCTAAAAGTACTGGAAAATATATTGCAGATAGTGTACCTTTCGGTGTTGGTGGAAATACTGTTAGTATTCCTGAAGGATTTAAAAACCATTATACTTTAAGCGATACTGTTGTTGGTGATACATTAGTAAGTAATCCTGGACTTAACTTTACTAGTGAAACTGCTAATGATAAAATATTTTCACACACTCACGATGAGTTTGAAGTTGTTTTTGATGGTAGTAGGATGAGACCACAAAGTAATCTTACTGCGTCGGTTACTATGCCAAATGTCACACTAGATAACACAGTAAATCAAAAAGCGTTGCAAATTGATTTTAATATTCAGCAACCAAGAGTCACGTCGATATACATTATCAGAGCATACTAAAATGGTAAAAAGAAATAACTACGCTCATAATAAATCCCATTGGGGTGGTATTCCTGGAACCATTCAGATGCATACTGTATCTGGATTAGGATTTAATAATGATCCAACCACTGCAGTATTTAAAGAGAGTATGCCAGCAGGATTCTTAAAATGTGACGGTACAATTAAAAATGCAAAAGATTTTTTACTGTTGTCGCAGATTCTTGGTGTGGGAGATGAATCAAGATTTAAGAAAGAAAATGTCAATTTAAGAAATGCAGATACCGAAACTAATGATTTGGGACAGTTCCAACTTCCTGATTTAGGATCAAAAGTAATTATTGGTAGTAGAGGATCTGGGGAATATTTTTCTACAACAGTAGAGGATGACCCTGGTATTAGTAAAGTTGGTGTTGAAGTTGATCCTATCTCAAATATTGGTGAGTCAGCATCGGTTAGTTACATCGGAAATATGGTAATTGGATCTGACATTGCTAATTTTAATGGTACTCCAAAATTTATTGTACCGAAAGACACTAGTGTATATTCTCTATCAATAGAAGAGTTTCAAGGACATTATCATAATGTTGCTGGTGATACTGGTTTTACTGTTTTGAATCATTCTGCACAACATGCGATTGGAGGTGATGGTAAAGGACCACGCGCTAATACCGCAAATGCTTCTGGGGGAAATAGTTTAGAAGAAACAACTAGCAATATCATTTCTGGTGATCCTGGACACGATCATACTATTACAAGACCATATGTTTATACCAGTAATTTTACATACAGTTATCCAAACGTCGATGTTCCATTAGATGAGATGACATCAACCGTCGATGTAGATATAGAAAATTTAAATGTATTAAATCAAGTAGTTACTCCTTTTATTTTAGTTCATTACGTAATTAAATTTTAACGGTATGGCATCCTTCAACGTATATCGATCATATAGTAGTAATATTAATATATCAACTTGTGTAAAATATGTTAGTTGGATTACTGTAGGTGGTGGTGGCGGCGGAGCACGTCCTAATATACCCGGAAATCCTTACTTTGGTAAAACACCACAGTCCGGAGGATATAGTTGTGCTGGTGGAACTATCTCTTATGGTGGTGGTCCTGGTAGTTTTTATAGTGGAGGCAGCGGTGGATATGGTAACTGGAGATATGGATCTAGCGGTAGATACGGTGGTGGTCCATGGAATAGAGCTGCATCAGGATATGGAAGCACTGGACAGGGCGGATCGGGTCAGTGGAGAGGTGGTGGCTCAAGTTATGGCGGAGGTGGTGGAGGTGCATCGTGCTGTGTAAAATATAGAGGTAGTTCTGGGGCGCAACCTGGACAAAATGTTTATGCTATTGTAGGTCAAGGCGGTCAGCAAGGTGGCAGTGGTAGTTGTAGATATGGATATTCTGGATCGGTATATGCCACTATTTGTACATACGATCCTCCAACACCATCAATCAGTGCTAATCCCACTGCGTATAGATTAAATGGAACTGATGGGAATAATTCTCGATCGTGTTTAACATGGACAACTGGTGGTGGTGAGTCTACATCAGAAGTATTAGAAAGAATGCGTAATGGTGCTGTTGTTGAATCACTCGGACAGGTAAATAGATCTGGTAATTTGACTGTTGCTCCTACAGAAACCAGTGAATTCAGATTAACTACAACAAATCCTGCATACACTAGATCTTCTACTGTTACAGTTACTGTATACATACCGCCACAAATAACTTTTAGTGTAGATGCTACTGATGCTACGATAGTGCAAGGGAACAGCACTATATTGCGTTGGACTGTGACTGGTGACGTTGATAATGTGAATATTACTCCTGGTATTGGGGGTTCTAATCTGAATAGTTTCGCAACAATATCTCCTACTGTAGATACATTATATACTATTACTGCTTCTGGTTTAGGAGGAACAGGTTCTGCGGAGGTATTAGTTTATGTACTAGAACCACCGACTATTAGTGTGAGTGGACCCATTAACATATTATACAATGAAGATATTCAAGTAACTGTTAGTGCTACTAATTCTGATGGAGGTATTAGTTACATTGCTGAATACTTATATACTGATGGAACTAATGAGTTTAAACCTTCAGTAGCAATACCTGACACTATTGGTGATGAAGTAACTGTATTTGGACATACAATACCTGTTGCATATACTGATTATGGACCATTTAAAGTAAGACTTACATTTCTTGTAGATGGGTTTGGAACATTAGAAGAAAGTGATAGCATTGAAATTCCTATTATAATTGATACAACTCCTGATGCTATTCAAGTACCTGAAACTGATGACGCATTTAAAGATGAGGAACCCGTAATAACTCCTGATGTAGAAGTTACTACAGATCAACTTATCGTTACTGATATAGATATACCAGTGGAGATCAAAGCAGATTCTCCTATTCAAGTGGAAATTGATAATGATAACGTTTGGCAGAACATTAGGGAAATATAATGCCTAATTTTTCATCACGACAACCAGGTACGCATCGAGTCACTGTACCAAAATTTTCTACAAATGTAATATTCAGTGTAGGTGCTGCGTCCGGTGGAGGTTCGCAATCATCAGGTGGGTGGAATTTTTCTAATGGTGGATTTGGTAGAGCTGGTAATTTTAGATTACTTACTCGTAGTTATGACTATGTTTTAACTTTTTATATTGGTGGACAAGGTTCTAAAGGATATGGACCAGCTAACCCTGGTGGATCTGGTGGTTATTCTCCATTAGCAAGTGGTGGTAATGGTCACCGTTCTGGTGGCGGTGGTGGTGGCGCTTCTGGTGTTTATGATAGTGGATTAAACAGATATACTGTCATTGTTGGTGGTGGTGGCGGTGCTGGTAGAATGGATAATAACACCGGTTATAGTGGATACTATTCTGCTGGTCGTGGTATTGGTGGTGGATCTACAACCGGTTCAATAAGTGCGAGGAATGGTGGAAATGCTCCTGCTGGTCACCGTGGTGGTGGAGGAGGAGGAATGTCTACTGGCGGTGCTGGTGGGTTAGGTGGTGCAACTACGTATAACGGATATGCTGGCATTGGGGGCAACTCTGGATGGTATAGTAATACCCAATATTATAACTGGACTTATAATAGTGGGTATTCAAATTATGGTAATGGATTTTTCACAGCATCATTTAGCTACGCTCCACCAGACATTCAATTTTTTACAATAACACCCAATCAATTTGTTCGCGGATCTAATGCAACTTTATCTTATAATATTGCTGGTAATGCAACATCTGTCTCACTAACAGACTTTCCTGGTAATCGTCCGGTATCACAAACTGTATCAATTAGTCCTCCTAATGATAGAACATATACACTAACCGCATCTGGTCCTGGTGGTACTCGATCTCAATCACGGAGTGTAGACGTACTTATTCCTCCTACTGTAAATCTTTCGACAGATAGATCTGACAATGTAATCATACAAGGGGAGTCTATTAATTTAATATACAGTATTACTGGAGATGCTTCCACTGCACAATTAACTCCCGGCATTGGTAGTGTCAATATTAATTCAACACCTATTCAGGTAACTCCAACACAAACTACAACATATACATTAACTGCTTCTCATCCATTAGCAGGTCAAGGTTCTGATCAAGTTACTGTTACTGTGGTTACACCACCTGTAGTAACATTAACAGCACCATTTTCTGTTAATTATGGTGATGATATTAATTTATCATCATATTCTGTTAATTCTGGTGTTTCCCTACAACTTTTAGTTAAGTATTACTATGCTGATGGTTCATTTAGTAATTACATTCTTGTAGAGCAGCTTCCAATTGCGACGATAGTTGACCGTGATACAACTCATAGTCCAGCATACAATACTATTGGACCTGTTCGTATAGAATACAAATTATATGGTATAGGGGTTGGATCATTAACAGATGAAGATATTAAGACGGTAAATGTTGTTATTGACAGAACCCCTGATGCCATGATTGTTCCTGAATCTGATGAGAAATTTATAGATCAAACTCCTGTAATAAGTCCTGATATAACACTTACGACAGATAAAATTCTTGTTGATGGTATAGATATACCAGTAGAAATAAAAGCTGATTCTCCTATTCAGGTAGAAATTGATGATAGTGGTGTATACGTAGATATTAGGGAGATTTAAATATGGGAACTTCAGGTAGTCTACATACATTCGATTCTTTTTACGGTTTTTTCAATCCTGGTTATATTAGAGTAGATACTTTCTATACTTCAAACTCTGGCGGCGAATCAATCAGTGCATATAGTCCTGCAGGATATGGTGTTTGGAATCTTTTTATGTCTAGCGGTGTTGCTGGAGTAGTTGGGAGTGTTTCACCTGTATACAGATTTTGGAATCCAACTCAATATAATCACTTTTACAAAACTAATAGCAGCACTCCTGCTGGTTATGTTTTTGAAGGTATTATTGGTCATGCATATACTAGTCCTGGACAATATCGTGTACCAGTTTATAAATCTTATAATTCTGCACTTGTAGATCATAGGTATTCGACTAGTAGTTCTGCTGGCGGGGGATACTCAGCTAAAGGTGTTGCGTGGTATTCTCCTGTATTTGTATATGGTTGTAAAGACTCTAGTGCTAATAACTATAATCCATATGCAAATCAATACAGTACGGGATGTACGTATAATGTCTATGGGTGTATGGATCCTTTAGCATCTAATTATAATCCAAGTGCTAATGTTAATAGTGGATGTTCATATCCTACTCCCAGTATCAGTTTCTCGATAGCACCACCAGCTATTATACGAGGACAAAATTCTACATTATCTTGGAGTATTAGTAATGCCACTAGTAGATCGTTAAGTAGTGTCGGCGCTATTGCTGCTAGTGGTTCTACAGTAGTATCTCCAGCTGATGATACAACATATACGATAAGTGCAGGTTACTATGGTTACACTAGCAACAGCAGTACTAAAACTCTAATAGTTTACATTCCTCCTATCGTAACATTATTGTTGGATGACGCGGAGATAACATTAGGACAATCTACAGTATTGAGGTGGTCAACAACTGGAGATGCAAGTACAAATGATATTCAACCTGGAATTGGTAGTAGTAATTTGTCTTCATTCCAAGTAGTATCTCCTACTGTAACTACAACTTACACTGCAACTGCATCTGGTTTAGGTGGAACTGATACCGATCAGATTACATTAGTTGTAATACCACCACCAGAAGTTAGCATATCTGGACCAATATCTGTTCTTTATGGACAATCAATAACATTACAGCATGAACAAGTAAGAGCTACGATTGCATATGAATTGCAGATTGCAATGACAGATTTGGATGGTAATATTACCTCCGAGATTATTAGTTTAGGAGCATCTGCGTCTGCTAATAGTACATATACTCATAATGTTCCTTATCATAATAGAGGACCAGTATCTATCATATACACTTTATATGCAGTTGGTGCCGGTGATTTATCAGATTCTGATATTGCTACTGTCAATATTGATATTGATCAAATGCCAGCTGGTATTATAGTACCGGAGTCCGAAGACAAGATTAAAAATGAAACTCCTATCATTTCACCAGATATTGAAGTCACTACAGAACAACTCGTCGTTGATGATATTGATATACCAGTAGCAATCAAAGCAGATGCTCCTATTCAAGTGGAAATTGATAATAGTGGTGTGTATTTAAATGTGGAGGAGATCACTTAATGCCTTATAGAAGTAGTAGTTACAATCGTTACGGAAATCCATATATTTGTGACCGTGGAACTCTATGGTGGCCGCAGGGATATAGCAGTGATCCTAGTCCGCCAGGAGGAAACGACTACGTTCGCAATGCAATTACAAATGCATACAGATCATTGTTTGGTAGATATGGAGAAGTTGGTGGTGTAGAAGGATATTTGGGTACGTGGGTATATCACCCTACTAGGGGTGGTTTTAGCAGTATCTACGCAATGGTCAGATCCGGGGGAATATCTAGTGGTGAATTGGGTAATGTTAACAGATACGGAAGGCATACAAATTTAAGAACCGGGTCTAGTTGTCCTCCTCCACCTGTCCCTGGTTGTACTAATCCACAAGCAGCAAACTATAATCCTAGCGCAACGGTAGATAATGGTACATGTTATTTTACTCCGCCATCCGTAGTATTATCAGTTAGTCCATTAACTATTATCCGAGGAGAAACATCGACAATTTCTTGGAGTACATCTAATAGTTATTATAGAGTTATTAATCAATTTGGAGCAGTAGGTACATCAGGATCTAGAGCAGTTTCTCCAGCAGGTACAACATCATATGTATTAACTGCTAATGGATTAGGAGGAACCCGCGCAATTACAAAAACTTTAATAGTTTACATTCCTCCTGTTGTAACATTATCTTTAGATGATAGTACAATAACGTTAGGGCAATCTACAGTATTGAGGTGGTCAACAACTGGAGATGCAAGTACAAATACTATCCAACCCGGAATCGGTTCTACTAATTTATCTTCATTCCAAGTAGTATCTCCTACTGTAACTACAACTTACACTGCAACTGCATCTGGTTTGGGTGGGGTTGATAGTGATGAGATTACATTAACAGTATTACAACCACCTGTTATTGATTTAACAGTTCCTTTAAATGTTAGTTATGGCAATAGTTTAGAGTTGGGGTATACATCAATTAATGCTACGGTATCACTAAAGATAGTACCATATTACTACTCGTTAGATGGTGTAGAAACTATAGGTGCTGATGTAGTATTACCAACAGGTGATGAGTCAAGTGGTAGTATTACACATACTCCTGCATGGGATAATCGTGGACCTGCTAGAATTGAGTACAAATTACTTGCGGAGGGAGTTGCCTCATTAACATCTGAAGATGTTGAAATAGTTCCTACTATAATAGATAGACTACCCGATTCTATCATTGTGCCAGAATCAGATGAGTTAATTAAAGATCAGGCACCTGTAATAACTCCTGACATACAGTTAACAACAGAAGAACTATTAGTTACTGATATTGATATTCCTGTAGAAATCAAGTCAGATTCTCCTATTCAGGTACAGATTGATAATGATGGTGTATGGGTTGACGTGGAGAACATATAAACCGTCACCCCTAAATAAGATTAGGATAATCCATCAAGTGGAAAGCAGTAACTTTAGTCCATGACATATTCTTATTCTACATCACCAGTATTTGTCAGCGAAGGACAAACCGTTCGCTTTAAATTTAAAGCGCCTTCGCAGTGGAACACTACATCCTCGGTAAGGATTTTAATTGGTGAACAGGAGACAACCTGGTATATCACTACGATCCCAGAAGATTTTGCTCCTGATCCATATCCGTTTAAGACTCTTAATGACGCAGATACTGGTGTCATGTATGTCTATGCAGATGGAAGTAGACCTGGAGAAGATATTGTTACTGTAACTGGATTAACTACATCTACTGAAGCAAGTGTTGCGGTTACCGGTTCATTAGTTGCAAATGTTAGTAACTTCGCTATCAGAGTTAAGAAAGTATCTGATGGAGAAACAGTTTTTGGTAATTGGGTGCTTCCTACTCCAGGATCACTTACTGTAGAAAATACAGATGAAATTCAAATCAAGTTATTATCTAATCCTATTCCCGGATTATTAACTTACATTGATGTAACAATTGGTACGAGAACAGAACGTTGGGTAATTAATACAAAGGTAGTTCCTCCTAACATTCCTGTACCATTTCCAGACTTCGATGATCTTTTTAATCAACCATTAGCTACTGCTGTTTATAGTAATATTTTGCAGGTCCAAGGATTAAATGATACTGCAATAATTTCATCAACGAACAATAATTTATATGTGGGTGTATCTGATAATAATACATTTTTCACTGATGGTAATGGATATGAAATTTTAGATAATACGGTTTTTGAATTAGTAACTAACAATCCTGCACCAACAATTAATAACGGTCAATATTTACAATTGTATGTTATAACTGAAAATACTGCAGGTGCTGTATCATCAAATCCGCTATCTATTGGTGATGAGTCAAGTGGATCTATCTGGACTGTAACTAACGGTAATTTCCCATCAACTACGCCAAAAGATTTCAGTTTTGTTAATCAAATTGATGTATTAGAAGGTGCATTAATTGCTTCTGATCCAGCACCAGATCCTAATGATCCTCCAGGAGGCATTAGCGAATTAGGTACAAATGTAGAAGTTGATGTTGTATTGGTAAGCAGTACTTCTTCTAATGATTCTGGTGGAGATGAACCAAGAATTAAGATTCAGTATGCAGAGGGAGGTGAGAGTTCTGTTGGATTGTTCCCAACAAAAGTAAACAATGGAGATAGGATTGTACTATACAATAAGTCTTCAGAAACATTTTCAACTGCTCTAACGCCATCAGTAGTATCAACTACTATTAAAGTCGGTCAGAGAGTTCTTAATCCTTGGAGTATTACTACTAATTCAGGACCAGATACTGATGCAGATTATCCAATTCCCAACAATCTCACTAATCAAGTTCCCGGTACAGAGGTATTAAGTAGTATTATTGCAGTGACTGGTATTAATAGACCAATCACTATCAATGCAACAAATGGTGCTACTATTTCTATCGACTTTGCTACTCCAGTAGCAGGTCCAGTTACATTTGATCCTACTATTCATAGTTCGTTCCGTGTCTTTATTACTTCAGATGGTAATTTATTTACTTTAGATGCCGGTGGTCAAGTCATTGCTGGACAAAAAGAAACAACGGTAACTGTAGGTACAGGAACGCCAAATCAATTTACTTGGAAGGTAAGTAACTATTCTGTTGCACCACCTCCACCAGAAATAAAAGGTTCGTGGTATAGTAAGAAAGGTTCATTGCTTCTTGAAGGTTTAGTCGAGAGTCTTGGACCTATCACTGCTGCTGGTACTGGATATACTACGGGGAATACAACTAGAGTGTCTACTTCTTCTAGTGGTTCTGGAACTGGATTAACAGTTAACATTGATGCTGATGGATCTGGTAATATTATTAGTGTTGCTATTGCTAATGGGGGTTCTGGATATACTGGTTCCGAAGTTATAACTATTACAGGTAGTGGTAATGGAGACGCTACTATCCCAGTAGCTACAGTAGCTAATCCTATGGTTATCGAAAGTAAAGAAGATGGTCATGCTATCGGTACTATTGTTGCTATTCTCAAGCAACCAAATGGTTCTTATGGTGTACTGGACGGAAGCATAACATCAAGATATCCTGGGTATTTTGAATGTTCTGGACAAATATTAGATAAAGATGATTATCCATTCTTATTTGATGTCATTGGTTATGATTATGGTGGATCTGGTAATAGTTTCCAGTTACCAGACTATAGAAATAGAAAACTTGTAGGAACTGGCGTTGTTAATGGAAACAAAGCATCATCAGCACAAGTTCCTGTTAGTGGTGGTGCTAGTGTATACGAACCAGGTGGACTTGGTGGTTGGTGGTATGTTGACGATGTAGACGTTGCAGGTGACAATCCATATGAAATCATTGTATCTGATGATACTACAGATACAACAGGAATCCAAAGTAATTTCTTTTCTTTAGGAACCGTAAAAACTGTATTTGATTCTGATATTGTACAAGATGTTGAATTTACAATTGCTTCTAGTGGTAGTGTAACTGCTCAAGTTGGACCATTATTAGATACTGCGGTTAATGTTCCTGCTCATACTCACTTATATGTTGCTGCAGTTCCTGATGGTTTAACTGGTGATCCTCTTATTGAATGGGGCACACGCGGATCATCTATATTAAACATGCATAATGTATCTGCTGGTTTAGGACAATCGACAGCACCAATATTCGTAGATGCTGGTGATAACCAGTTATCATCTAATCCTAACCCAATTGTTCAAGCTTGGTTAGCACGATTAGACAATTATTCTGGTGCTCAATTTGAAAGAGAATGGGATGATATTTCTGGTACTGCAACTTTAGAGTCTTTAGTAACGACGTTGATTCAGAGTATTAGTCCATCAACTACAGATCCAAACGATTCAGCAGCACGACGTTCACTTCAAATTACAGCAAATACTTGGTGGCCTTCACCATATTCTGGTGTTTCTGATTCTTATCTCACGAACGTTGGGATTCAAGGTACATTCTATGATGTTGGAGGTACTGCTGGTCAGGGAGCTAGAAATGTAAGTGCTGTTATTGATACAGACCAAACATTTGTAAGAGTTGATTCATATGTTCCTCCTATTGTTGACGGGGATAATAATTCTATTACTGAAACACATTCTCATTTTATTACAACACAAGCAGTAACTGATTTAGATACAGATTATTCATATGGAAATCAGTCAGGTGTTGGTAATGGGAAAGTAGGATTGGGGTCAGCGCAAGAATCTCTCAACCTCACATTTACTCAAGCAGACGTTGGTATGGAGTTGAACCCTGGAACATTCACTCTAAATACTAGTATCAAGAAACCTATTCCTGATGTAGTATTCTCTCCTACTAGAACAGTTCCCCTAGCACCAGAGTTTCATAAAGCAAAATATATTATTAAAGCATTCTAAAATATGACAACAAAAGCACTTGCACCTTACCGACCAATAGAATTAATGTCAGATGTGAATCTGACTGACTTTGAATTCAATGATTTTATTGGTATTTGGAGAAATTTTGTTCCTAAAGCATTTTGTGACCAACTTATTAAATATGGTAATGATGTTTTAGATGATGTTGTAGGACATAGTATTGGTATTGGTACTGAAGATATTATGGACGGTGGTTCGATGTACAATGGAAGACATCGACGCCATGATAGATCATTTATGTTGAACTATCACAGTGATCAGTGGGCGTCACAAATTAATCAATTTTTAAAGTCAACTGCTCTTCATTATGTTCAACAATATTCTCAATTATCGCATGTTGGGTTGACATCAACTGATATTAAATTTCAACGTACACCACCAGGTGGTGGATATCATCTATGGCATTATGAAAATGGAGATGTTGGACACGCCCAACGAGAAGTTACGTGGATGATTTATCTGAATGATGTAGAAGATGGTGGAGAAACAGAGTTTCAGTATCAATTGCGTAGACTCAAACCTACTGCAGGTACAGTAGTTATGTTTCCTGCAGGAATGACTCACGTACATAAAGGTAATTTAGTTATGGGTGAGAATAATAAATACATAGTAACAGGTTGGTACATTAAATCGGGGAAAACAAATGGCTGAATACGTAAATAGGGATTCTATTTTGGAAGTCGATTTCCTCAATTTAATTGTTATCGATGCTAATAAAACTTTTCTATTAAATGATGGTCGTAAGGTACTTTCTACCGAGAAATTTGAAAAAGATGTAATGGTTAGATTCTTGGAGAATCTAGATCCTTTTTGGCATACAGAGACTGATCAACTACAAACACTGTCATTCTTTTCTGATGGTAGTTTATTTTGTCAAAGGAAAAAGCAAAAGTTTGATTTTGTAAATGATAGAAAAGTGTATACTACATACACTTTCAGTGGATATACTACTGAACAGGTTTCTGATTTACAGGATAAGGTTCTCACTTTTCTTGACGCTAATAAAGTAGTCAAAGAGATTAAAATCAATAAGTATGTAACCAAAGTTGATGATAGTATTTTATTCTTTGATAAAACTTACCTAAAAAGATTGCAAGAAAGAAATGCTATTTTGACATCAACTGATTGGCGTATTCTTCCTGATGTTGTTGATACTTATGCTGGAGAGAAAGACAGGTGGATTTTATATCGTCAGACAATTAGAGCACTGGGAATCAAACCTGTTGCAGAATATGCAACTCCGTTAGAATTTTTTAAAGCTGTTAGGTCTTTAAAATGGCCTATTGATCCCAAAAACTTTAAAGATTTATATCCTGATGGTGTAGATGTTGATGGAAATGTGGTAGAATACTTGGGAACTGACACCCAATGGGTTGAAAGAGATACTGATTCATCAAGAGATTTGGTTGAATCAAGACTTTCTCACATTATTGCAATGCGTCAAGACTATGTTAAATCAGAAAGAGTAGTTTCCACTGCTGTTAAAGAAATGATGAAACTATTGAAACTTGAGGATTTTGTTGAAGGTGGAGTTGATTACAATAAAATTTACACTGCAGAGGATTTAAATGATATGGCAGAGTGATCTACTGTCTCAAGACATTGTAGAATATATTACATCACATTATAAAGATAAGAACTTTCAATGTGGCAGTATCAGTAATCCTGATTCATCTGTAAAACAGAATTTGATGATGAAGTGGACTGATCCTTATAATAGATTAAATGAAGGTGTGTGGTCTGAAATAAAGAAGAAAGATCACTTCACTACATTATATTCAATCAAGCAAATGTCCCAGTTATACTTTCTATGGTATAAACAGGGACATTTTTATAATTGGCATATGGATTCTCATCCTTGTGGTGGTGTAAATGCTGATATGAGTATGACTATCTTCTTGAATGATGACTACGAAGGAGGTGAACTAGTAATCAAAGTAGGTAATATAGAGACATCACATAAACCAAAGGCAGGAACGGTTATCATATACAATACGGGAGCATTGCATAAAATTAACCCTGTCACCAAAGGAGATAGGAAAGTAATTGTTGGATGGTTGGAATCTGATATACAAGACAGTTTTATGCGTTCTCATCTCATAGACTACTCTCATGTGATGTATAGTATGCCTTCTGATAGTCCATACTTGGTAGAATTAGAACAAATGAGATTAAATTTGATTAGACAATATGAAAGCCGTTAATGATCTGTTGAGTGATAACCTGACAATATATGATAATGTGTTTGATGACGAGACATTTGTCAAGATTATCACTACATTACAAGAACCTAAATGGGAGTATGGACACACTTCATATCATCATACTGACCCTAACTATGATTTATGCAGTAAGTTTTGGAAGAGGGATTTGAGTGATGACCCATTCTTCACTGATTATCTTCTAAATAAGATACAGGAAAAGACTCAACAGTCTTTTACTCTTGAACATGTTTATGCCAACGGTCATACTTATGGTTTAGATGGCATCTATCATCAAGACTGTTATGATGAGCAGGGAAGAACATTACTATTATATGCAAATGCACAATGGGCAAATGAATGGGGTGGTGGAACACAGTTTTACACTAACGACACCGAACTTCGTACCGTAATGTTTCAACCTAATAGGGGAATACTATTTCCTGGTGTTGTATATCATTCCGCAGCACCAACCACAAGTTTATTCAATGATCTTCGTATTACTGTAGCCTGGAAACTAACAAAGAATGAATAACACAGAATATCAAATTTATGACTTGCAGACATTTATTGGTAGATACGCTGCATTAGCAGGTAAACCTCTAATTTTCTTTCGAGTATATGGATGGAACAATAGCACTGATGTAGATGCTATTAACTCGTCTATTGAATTATATGCAAGTATGCTTCCTTTAGATTTTACTACTCTTTTCAAAGATAGTGAGTATCTAGTTGTGGAAATGGAATCTATTTTAGAAGCAGAAAAGTTTCTCACTGATAACTTCCCTGCATCGCAAGAGGGTACATCTAAAGAGCGTTATATCTTCTATGCATTATATAATGATGAAGGTCAAGTTATCATGGATAACGAATGATATTCTCTGATAACTATCAAGTACACGAAAGGTACAGTTTAATTAGTGGTGATCGTTTAGATGATTACTCTATAATGCCGTGGTTATTCACACCATTAGTTGATAGTCAGTATAAACCTGTAATATCAGCGGGTGTGAGGAATTCTCTTAATAGAATATTTCAATACCAATATCCTTTTGTAGAGGTACAACCACCTCATGATGAGGATAAACATCTTGGGGCATATTCTGTTGGTGATGAGATAACATCATACACGAGTATGGTTATGCTGAAATATAGTACATTGTCACAATTTTGGAAAGATTTCAAAATTAAGACATCATCTCTAGAAGAGAGTGAACTATATGATAGAATGGATGCAGTTATTATGGATGAACATAGACCTAATACTGCATTTGTAGGTGCTGATCATAATGTTTATGGAGACATTACAGGATTGAGAATCCAAAGTAAGAATTATGATGTGTCATCATATAATAATCCATTACTATCAAAACTTGTTAAGTATTCTTATATTGTACCAAACTACGTAACAGGAGTGTTGACGTTCAGATCAAACGAAGAGGTATCTGTATACTCCGGATTCTCTTATCCAACATATATCACAGAGGTTACTAAAGAAGAATTTCATAGAAACCCATCTTCTTTGAGTAACCCACTCAACAAGAGGAGACATTCAAACAGAGAATTCTCTGGTAGACATATTACTGGTTATAAAAACTGGGATCTTCTTACTGATGATCAAATTGCTGTCATTGACTCATTGGAACCAGTATATGATGATACCAAAGAACTTAACTTGCAAGTGGAACATATATTCAGGGGTACAGAGCTGGTTGATGTTATTTTGCACGTAGTGAAGTACTCTAACTTTGTTAAACTTGATGAAACTACCAGTTGGATCTTACGTTTTGATGCAGATGGCAATAGATTGAATTGAGACAGTCAGCAAACTGTCACAGCACCCTTGACGGGGTGCTTTTTTTATGTCATACTGTATTCATATCAGACATACAGCATGCAACTCCGTCCCCACCAGACCCGCGCTCTCGCTGCTATGCAGCGTAACAAGTTCGGGCAGATCATTGTCCCTACTGGCGGTGGTAAGACTATGATTATGATTAAAGATCTTGCGGATCGCTTTGCTAATGCAGAGCGTCCTATGACTATTGCTGTTGTTGCTCCGCGCATTCTCCTCGCTACACAACTGTGTGAGGAGTTTTTTGCTGATGCTGGTATCAATCGTCCTGATGTAGTTCCTGCTCACATTCACAGTGGCGAGACTGTACACTTTCATACTACCAAGGTAGATCGTATCGGTCTCTTTGATGATATGTGTGCTGCTATGCAAGCACATCGTATCTTCTTCACTACATATAACTCCTTGCGTCGTCTCAATGAGGCAGGTATTGAGTTTGATGTAGCATACTTTGATGAAGCACACAATGCTACCAAGAAGAACTTCTTTCAGGAAGTAGGTAACTGCAACGCCAAGCGTTATTACTATTTCACTGCAACACCAAAGCATACACGTTCTCCATATGCTAATGGTATGAACAACTATGTGGTGTTCGGTGACATCATTGAACAGTGTCCTGCTCCTGAACTGATTAACAACGGTTCTATCCTTCCTCCTACTGTTGATGCCTACGAGGTTGACTTCGAGCGTCAGAAGGGCGTACAGGCGTGTGAGGGCGACCGTGAGACTCTGGTGGGTATACTTGATAAACTGAACGATACAACAGCACACAAGATCCTTGTGGCAGCACCTAACAGTCGTATCATGTATAATCTTCTCACCAAGACTGATATCATCGATCAGTGTAAGGATCGTGGGTTTGAAGTGATGCATATCACCAGCAAGTATGGTGCTTATGTCAACACACTCAAGGTCAACCGTGAGCAGTTCTTTCACCAGTTTGATCAGTGGGGTCGTGACCCTAACAAGAAGTTTATCATCTTCCACTATTCTATTCTGTCTGAAGGTATCAACGTCCACGGTCTCACCCAGACTATCTTCCTTCGTAATCTGAATGTGATTGAGATGGCACAGACTATCGGTCGTGTCATCCGTGTTAATCGTGATGATGCTGCTGATATGGCAACAGGCAAACTTACACCTGGTGCGTGTCAGATGTATCGTAAGACTACAGGTTTCGTAACTGTACCTGTGTTCAAAAACTACGGTGTAAATACTATTAAGCGGTTGCAGAATTTGGTGGATACTATTTTCGTCAAAGGATTGCCTGCTATCCACGTTACCGACTGATATAATGTATGAAGAACTAAATTCATTTGAGGAAGCACTCAAACACTTCGGTACAAGAGTTGAATATACTATTGCCATGGAAATGTCAAGACGTATCACTCCCGAAGATGCTTATCAAATGATCAAGGATGAACTCAAAGAAGTTAAAAAGTGTCGTAAACTATTCAACAAGGAGCAAGCATAATGTCATCACCACGTCAACGCGACCCACAAGATCCACTCTATGATCCTAATGATAAGTGGAATGAATACAAGGTAGACTTCCACGCTAATGAATCACATTCACCTGATGAGTGGGATCCAAAGACAGAAGGTAAGATTGCTGATCCACAGTCAAGGCACCAAGATAAGGTGTTAGATAAGTTCTGTGATGATCACCCTGGTTCACCTATGTGTAAGGTATTCGATGAGTAAAGAACAAAAGCGAATAGATGCTCTTGGATTATTCTACGAGAGTGTACTCAAAGCAGATCACAATCTACGTGACTGTGCTCACAATCAGGAATGTTATCATGAACTGATGGAGTGGAGAGAAGAAGTGTTAGAATATTTAAATGTTCGACGCAAGGAAGAGTTTAATCATCAACACACACCAACACCAACTCAATGGAGAGCAAGTGACTGAAGAAGTAACAGAGGTTATTGTACCTGAAGGTGCAGAATTCATCGATGAATGTTTTTATGTCTGGGAAACTAGGTATGGATTGTATTCTACGATGACGAAGGAAGGTCGTCGGATGATAACTGGTGCTACTAAAGATGGTGTCATTCTTATGACACGCTGGCATCTTAAGTGTGAGCAAGAGGGAACATTACATTTGTATACGAGAGTGGTTGGTAGTGCTACTATGGGTGTTAAACTGTAGAGTATGTGAGCGTATGTGATATGAACATCTTTGTCACCAATGAGTATCCAGCAGAGAGTGCCATATGTCTACCTGACAAGCACATTGTCAAGATGCCGTTAGAATGCTGTCAAATGCTTGCTATCGTAGCATCAGACAAGTGGGGTCACGGTTATGGCACTCTACCCAAAATAGATGGTACACCATACAAAACAGATAAGGGAGCATTCAGGAATCATCCTTGTACTATATGGGCAAGAGAAACCATCGACAATGCGTGGTGGTTGATCAAGCACGGTATGAATCTATGTGATGAGTACACATTACGATACGATAAGCAACATTCATGTTATAATACCCTAGTTCACGCATATTATCTCTTTCCAAAGGGCAGTGTGAATAGTGTCACTCCATTCGTCAGAGCAATGCCTGACGAGTTTAAGTTTGACGATAGTATAGATACATTTACAGCATATAAAATGTACATTGCATCTAAACCGTGGGTAAAAAACAATTACCTTCGTATGCCACAACGTAAACCATACTGGATCTAATATGAAAGATGCCATTGCAGAATTCTGGACTACTCCTGATAAAAATAGATACATTGTTCCTGTTGATGAAGAGGGTGTGCTCACATTTCCCGATGAGTTGATGGATAAAATGGATTGGCAACCAGGAGATATATTGGAATGGATTGACAACAAAGACGGATCATTTTCACTAAAGAAACAAAACTAATGGCACTATCAAAATCAGTTAACGACTCATTAGAAGATGCAGAAGCAAGTCTACGTAATGCATTAGCATATGCTGCGAGACAAGAGAAACCATTCATTTGCAGCGGTATTGCTGAACTTATGGGTAAGATTGAGGCAATGAAGACTATGGATAGTATATTTGACAAACTGGAGAATAGACAACAGGGAGATAGTGGTACGTGGGGACCACTCATTGAGTAAATAGTAAATAAAGAATCTAATGGGACTAACCAAACGACAATCAGTATGGATCTGTCGGCGTATGATGAAGATTTGGCATAAAGATATGCGCGGAGATATGTCAGCAAAACAGGAGTACTGGGAGTATTTCCTTGACATTATGGCAGATTCAGGGTATATTGACCGTAATGACCGAGAGACCTGGACATGTCCATTCAAGTAACACTGACTAAAAGTGAATTGTTTATGATCACTTCCTCATTACAATATCTCTCGCGCAATGCAGAGTTGAGAATTGCGGAAGAATATGGTGCGATTGCGCCACTATACAATAAACTGGTGTCATTGCAAGAAATCAGGACAGTTGATGATCTGTCCACCACACGACACGGGGGCGATATGGATGCGCTATGATTACAAAGTAATCGAGAGATGCACCGATGACCACCAAGTTCAAGATCACTATCACCTCTGATAGCGGTAAATTCGTACAAGAGCACATTGTGTCGCGCAAAGTAGCAGATACGATGAGCTCTTACATCAACAACAATGGTACATTTAATGATGTCAAAACAGTCACAGTTGAACAAAATGTTTGAAGATGCTGACAATGAGGACAGTTTGGATGCTGCATTTGTTGCAGCAATCGAAGAACGTGCTAAACTACTGGAGGTTACCGTAGATTATTATATGGAGGAATTCATGTGATACTACATAATCACGTAGACCGTTTACTTTTCTACTATGACTCCATCCGAAACTGCTATGGTTGATGAGATGAAAGATCTCATTAAAGATCAAAATGAATTGATTTGTATCCAAGATGGTTACATTGAAGAGTTACAACAGCAAATGAGTGACATGCACGACAAATTCTATGACTGCTGATATTATACACGACTTTGATTCTCATCTAAACTCTGGTCATGTATGGAAAGTTGAACTAGAACAAGCGTGGCAAGATGATCAAGCAGATCCCACTAGTGGAGTGTATACTGTTGACACATATCTCATCGCACCCGATAGAGATCTAGCACAGTACATTGCTCACAAACTATACCCTGACACTGAATTCCTTATCATTCATGATCAACCAATCACCAGACAAAGTTACACAGAACGATGAACCAATGTTACCTGTAGGCACCCAAGTAGAATTTGATGGGGTGTTAGGGTTTATAAAATTTGTGGATCCAATGGGGGAATGTATGACTATTTGCACCAAGGTATTTCCCGATGAACCAGTAAGAAATGTATGTCGGGTGATATACAAGCACCAATTTGACGACGTAAAACTTGTACTCGGAAACAACACACACAACTGACTTATTATGAACGAAATCAACTTTGACAACTGGGCTGACGATCCTGCAATCCGTGATGCTATCTTACGAGAGGCATCACAAGAGATTCTATGGGACAGTGAGGAAACTGTACCACCAGAACTGGACGACTTCTGACCACAGACTATACTGATGCTATCAACACCAGAACAAATGCTGATCGACACTCAACTGCTCTCCGTCATCGAGTCCCTTCAGGATGCCCTGCAAGTGGGCGAGAATGCTACTGATAGTGATTCCCCTGTAGACTCTGATGGAGACGCCCTGAAGGACTGTCTGGACGACTCTCCTGCTCCTTCTTATGCATATGCATACGGTTGGACTGCTGCTAGCATCAAATCTGCGGTATTTTCACTCGAAACTATTCGTACTCAACTGACTAATGCGACTTGATAGTAAAGCAAGAGTGCTAGGTAGTGTTGGTGTCATCACTGCCTATTTTTGTGTCTTGCACGTTAATGTATTACTTGGGGTGATCATTAACCTCATATCTGACACCATCAGTATTCCATACTTCATCCGAACAAAGTCTTGGGATGTAGTCATTGCTCTATCATTCTTGTTAGTCATCAGTCTTTCTAAACTTACATCATGAACAAATACACAAATGAAGAAATCATCAATGCATTAGTTCACGAGTGGGACTATCTTTGTCACGATGATCCTGATCCTGATGATGACACACCTGAAGAGTATCGTCTGAAGTTAGAATGTTATTCATTGGAAGATCTGATCGAAGAAACATCAACTGGTGAAGGTTACACACTCGATGAGTTTATGGAGAACCACGGGTGACAGTTTAAGAAGTGTATACCAAACCACCACAGCACCCCATAACAGTGTATAGTAAGAGAGTCAAAGCAACAGACCTATGCTGACTCTCGACTTTGAAACAGAATACCATTGGGGTGCTCTAATGGTCAAACTTGTTCCTTTTTTTGGAGTAGATGTATACAAAGCATCTGATGATGAGTTAGTATGGGTCTATGATGTGAATAACGTTGACAACAGTTATCACGTTCCTGCTCGCAACCTCTCCACCTATTCTTATTGATTATGTCACGTCAATTTCAAGACCTTAAAATTGAGAACTGCACCGATCTTGATATTCAAGATCTTGGATTCTTTCTCTTGAAATGGTTTAAATCCAAGGGACTGGGTAATCCATTTAATTACAATCGTTTTATGGAATTTGTCCAAGCAAACTTGCTTGGATATAAACTTACCAAAGTAGGTGGTGGTTCTGATGGTATTAATGAACAGAATGAAACTACAGAGTTCAAAGGTACAGAGTATAAAGGACTTAACTTGAAGGGTGTTGAAAAATCTATGAGTTTTGCCTACAATGGCACAACTCGTAAACCTACACTTGAAGAGCAGAAGAAATATTGTTGGGAAAAGATTATGCGTGATCCTCTTCATCATTGGTCAATGATTGACTATGAGAATGGTGTATTTGTCAAGACTGTTCAACTTACTAACGAGCAAGTTTGGCAAGTTCTATGGCCCAAATGGGAGAAATCATGGTATAATAGTAAAGCGGCAGACCCTAGAATTGGTGCTTCTATTTCCACTGCTGAACTAAAGAAAGCAGGCATCAACTATGTGACTATCACTCATTGACAAATAAGCACAATCTGTGCTATAAATAAACTTACCTTGTGTAACCTTAAACGTGGTGTGGCAAGGCAAAATAAACAAAATCGCATTAACACAATGGCAAAACTTTCTACGCCTCAAACAGAGGTGATGTCTCTGATCGACCTAGCACAAGGGTTTGGAATTACAGGGGCACGATTAACAGTAACTTCAGAAGATTTTCTTCCAGTTGTTTACATTGCACTGAAAGATCTTAAGGTTGATCCTGGTTATCAACGACTCATTAACTTAAATTTCATTGCAAAACAAAAGGCATTTGATGCAACTCTAGTTAAACCTCTCTCTGTATTCAGACGACCGAACGGAGATTTATTCGTCGCTGATGGACAACATACAGCATGTTTAGCGGCAGTTTATGTCAAGGATCATCCAGATTTTAAGATTCCCTGTCAAATACAGAATCATCCCTCTCACTTTACTACTGATCAATGTGAGAAAGCAGAAGCAGAGTATTTCAAAAAGTTTAATTTCCTCCGCAATAATATGGGGGCAATCGAAAAACTTCGCACTGATATTCGTGCCGGTGTTGATAGTGCTTTGAAGATAGAACAGCAACTCATCAGTCTTGGTGTTCATATTCAATGTATTGGTGATGTTAATGGACAAGAAATATTTGGTTATAAACAATTAAAAACTGCACTTGGTAAGTATAAAATGACTTACACAAAGAAAGCAGTTGAATTGTGTAAAAAGCACGTCAATTCTGGTCAGTGGTTGAGACCTTTAGATGGTTCGATGATTCTCGGTCTCGCCGCAGCATATCATTTAGATGATACTTATGTCGGTGAAGGTAAGAAGTCTGAGAGTTTTAATCACTTTTTGGAGGATAACATCACTGTTGAAAGTGTTGAAGAATATAAGAATAAAACTGCTGGACAACTTCAAGATGTATTGATTCTTGAAAAGATTATCACATTGTATAATACTTGTGTTAAACTGAAGAAGGAGGCAGGTCCAAAGATTGGCACCACTGAGAAAAACAATTTGTTTGATCAATGGAGAGAGGATGCTATTCACTATCCTAAAAATAAAACTAATAATGATAATGAAAATTCGTGAGTAAAATTGATAGTGGCAAAGTAATGTACTCGTCGGGTAACAACGACGAGTGCTACACTCCAGACTATGGTGTCACACCTATTCTGAAGTATATCCCAAAGGATGCTATTGTGTGGTGTCCATTTGATAAGGTTGAGAGTCAGTTTGTTCAGCAAATTGGTAAGACTAATCAAATTGTAATGTCACACCTTGATAGTGGACAAGACTTCCTAACTTGGGAGCCTGAAGTACATTGGGATGTGATTGTATCCAACCCACCATTCACAAACAAGCGTAAGTTCTTTGAACGTGCATTGTCATTCAACAAACCATTTGCATTGATTATGACTAACACTTGGTTGAATGATAGTGCTCCGAAACAATTGTTTAAGGACAAAGATCTACAACTGTTGATGTTTGATAAGAGAATGAAGTTCAACTCTCCTGATGGTAGATCAAATGATAAGATCACATTCAGTAGTTCATACTATTGCTGGAACTTTCTACCACAACAAATCATAATGGATCAATTGAATGTGCCACCTCGGAGAACTGTCCACTGAACCCCCACAGCACCTCATAACAGTGTATAGTAAGAGAGTCAAAGGAATCACACCATGCTCTGCTCTGAATACTACCTGATTACGGCAGTCACTCCTGAAGATGGTGAGGTAAGTTATGAGACGCTTGATCAGCAGTTGGCACGTAGCATACATTCTGAATTGCTCGGTCGTCAACTGAACAAGGACGGTACGCATAGTGTCACAGTCCGTGTGCCAACAGGCACCTGATCCGTTATACTATATTCATCAGCAAGGCACCCCATGACAGTCACCATCGTCAAGCACTCTCACTATCGCATCGAGATCGACACTATTGAGGCACCACAGCACCCCATCGTGTATTTCCGCAAGTGTGGCAAGTGTACGACTCACAAGGGCAGTGAGAGGCAGATGGAGCGTATTGTGAACGAGACTATTGAGCAGTGGCGTCAATACTCTCAGCAGAT
>Ga0098051_1000072_pt1 | contig 37900 bp, 58 predicted proteins | sample 14BtaG_FD_77069 | JGI IMG/M metagenome (GOLD analysis project Ga0098051, IMG submission 77069) | Marine viral communities from the Subarctic Pacific Ocean - 14B_ETSP_OMZ_AT15311_CsCl metaG | ecosystem: Environmental > Aquatic > Marine > Oceanic | place: Pacific Ocean | collected 2015-01-18 | reverse complement strand
GACGCTCTTAAAATCAGAGCATTCGCAGAGTTGTCATAACGTATGCCGCCATCTGCCAAGTTAGTTGCGTTGCCTAGATTTAATGCGGCTACTGAAGATGCGCCTGCGGTAACAGCCGCTACAGTGTCGCCACTACCGCTTAGATGGAATGGGTAGCTAGGCGAACTAGTACCAATACCCAAAGACTCAGCAGACGCATCCCAGAACAACTTAACGGTTGTGCCAGTATCTTCGTAGAAGGAGATGTCTCCGCCATCTTGAAACAGTGCTACCTTGTTACCTCCTGACGTAACAGCTAACTCTTCTCCGCTTCCTACAGCTACCGTTTGAATATAGGGAGCGACAGCACTGGCGGCTAGTTCAATACCAAAAGCACTACTTCCTTTAAAAGATGCAACGGTTGCTGATGCAGAGGTAGATTGAACACTAAGCCCATCCATCGAGGCTGTGCCAGTAACGTCTATGCCTGTGGAGGTTGTGGCAAATTTAGTACCATTGTCATATTTAAGGGTAACTGCACCGTTTTCTGCAAAAGTAGCAATCCTCTCATTATTAGAGCCATCAATAACTACATTCTGACCTTTTATAATTAAATTACCAGTACCAGTATCATCAATATAACTATTACTTCCCCCGTGATATATCCGTAGGTCGTCACCATCACCCATTTTTATTGTTACATTGTCACCAACATCAATCCCCGTCATGTTAGAGCCGTCTATTTTGGCGTAATCTAACAGTGAATATTTATATCCAGAATAAGCGCTACTCGATGGAGTGGTCATAACATCTGACAACATTGTTCTGGCTTTTATAGAGCCACTTCCAATTAACGACACCTCCTGCGCTGTCATTGCTTCTTCGTAGATTTCTGTAGATGAAATATGACCATACCATTGTTTCTGGGATGCGCTCGATTGACCTATATCAATGGTTGTAATACCTGTTGGCATGGCTGCGCTTGTGTCAGTATTCAATGCCAATCCATCTATATACGTTACGACACTATTTTGCTCGTAAGTAAGCACTGTTTTTTGACTTGAGTCCCAACTATCTGCGGTTGAGAACTGTGCCTCAGTAACGCCATCTGCCACAACTAGCGTATTGGTTTTATTTGTTGCACTTGTTGCTCTTATTACAACTCTATTGCTTGTTGTTCCATCATTAATATTTAATACGTTTTGTGTACCTGTTGTTGCTGCGTAAGGCGCGCCCTCTAAAAATAACGTTCCTATTGATGAGTTGGTGTTGCCATATCCTGATGCCTGTAGATTATCAACAACCCTACTCGCAGCCGCCCCTTCTGTTCTGATGTATGAGGAGGCAAATGGGAGGTTTTCTGCTTGTGCGCCCCAAATATATATACCATCGCCTGCTGTCCATGAGTTCTGCTTTGCATTCGAGTCGGTTGCTGTTGCTATTATCCCCAAATGAGTTTTTAGTGCAGTACCTACTGCTGTCGCTGTTGATGATATTTTATACCAACCATTTCCACAATTTGTTATTGTTGCCGCAATATCCGCATCTACAGTGCCCAATGTGCCATTAGTTAAATCAAAATTCGCTCTCGGATTATTAGCAACCTCACCACCTGCATACCTTAACTGAACAAACTCTGCTTCAGCTTTTTTAACATAAAAGCTAGATGTATATGTTTGTGCGGCTACTGATGTTATTGCTTGATGTACATGGGGATAAGCAGTAGTTGTAGATGTTGCCGCAACTTTATCCGCTGATGTGGTTTCATCTGGTGAAATTAATGTATTAGGCGTTAATGTTGAAGTGGCTTTAGTCCATGACGCATTATCAAACTCCTCACTTCTCAAAAACAAATTCGTACTCGCCCCCTCAATTAACACACCCTTCGCCTCTGCGGTGACGGGGTCATACTCAATGCGAGGCAATTCCACAATTGTTTGCGCTGTTGTTGATAACGTTGTTTTAATGTACGGGAGAGGCTTTGCGCTTTCCGTTAGTTGTGCGCCCCAGATGTATACACCTGAAGTGCCATCGCCTTGGTAATTTGTATTTAACCCAATGGCAGGATATATATTTACATTTGTTGTGCCTGTTGAACTGCTGAGTCCGATAACTGTACAGCGCCACCAACCATCTCTTTCATAGGTTATTGACGCATGACCGTTTAGTGATCTAAGCACAACTCCAGAGTTAATGTCAAAGTCGCTTGAGGCATCGAAAGTAGTTAAGTTCCCTGCGGAAATTCTTACCTGCCCCCTACCATTTGCTTTAACGTACACGCTAAAAGCATAAGTCGATCCTGAAGTAAAAGCGTTGCCGTCAGATAAAATATGAGTGCCATTATAATCGTCTTCTACGATCTCATCTGCAAGCCTTACTCCAAAATGATTATTAGTGGCGTTAGCGATAACAGTTAAGTTTGATTTACCCCAATCGCTATGATCGAATGATTCAGAATGTAGCTGCAAATTCTCAACCGAGCCAACTATATCAGTATCAAGAAATGTTTCCCATTTCCCGTTTTGATCTAGCCTGCGATTCCAATAAGTTGCATTGCTATTTCGGCTATAGGTAAATAGATCATCAAACGCAACTTCCTCACCGTCCTGAGCATATCGGTTTTTTGTAAAATTCATCCCAACCAAGGGCACTAACGGTCTGGGAATGGATGCTACAGCTTGTTCTGCCAAATTAACTGGAACAGCTATCGAGCCTGCTCCTGATTCGGTTAGATTAACAGGTGTTGCTGTGCTACCTACGCTTGATTCAGTTAGGTTGACAGGGGTAGCTACTGCGCCAGACGTTGATTCGGTTAGGTTGACAGGGGTTGACGCGCTGACTACGCTCGATTCAGTTAGGTTGGCAGGCGTATCAACTGAGCCAGACGTTGATTCAGTTAGATTAACAGGCGTTGACGATGAACCTGCTGACGATTCTGTTAAATCATTTGGCGCTACCACTGAACCTGTTGATGCTTCGGTTAAATTATTTGGCGTTGCTACTGTGCCGACTGGTTGTTCTGTAATAGCCATTTTATCCTCCTGTAGATAACGCTACACCGTCACCTACCTGTTCGTTAATTTGCTCTATCAATTCTCTCACTTGGTCGGCAGAAAATAAAGCACTACCTTCCATATTTATACTGATTGTTCTTGGGGACGTAGCTTGTGATGAAGAGGATGATGAATAACCTCTACTAACTCCACCGCTTGACGAGCCTGCGCTAACAGATGATCTACTTCCCCCGCCACCACCGCCCATACTCCTTAAACCACCTATGGCTGATGCCGCTATAGCCGCAATATTCATTGCGCCCATCACCTTGACTTGTGCAACTGCCGCTAAGTTTGCCGGATACGGTAAGGATGCAAGAGCCTGTGCAGCAGCAAGGTTGGTCGCTACAACCGCACGGCTAATAGCAATACCTTTCTCCACTAAGAACAGTGCTTTTTGTGCTTTTTTGTTTTTGATTCCAAACGCTTTTCCGATATTTAGTATGCCTTGTGCCATTGCGATCTTGCCTTGCATTTCGACAGCATTTGTTCTTGCTACAGCTAAAGCACGATCATTGTCAGCCTGATCTTCAAGTTGCTTCTTCCAATCATAGTACTCCTGGTCTTTAGTTTTCATGTTGGCGTAATGTGCATCAAGCCTTTCTAGATCGGTAGTTAACTTCATATCAACCAACTCAGCCTCAGACGCAAACCTCTCTGCCAACTCATCAAGGAATGTTTCTTGCCCTTTAATCTCTTTTATTTTATTCTCATGCTCTTGCTGCATATCACGCAACGTTTGCTGATGCGCTGCTGTTAACTCTAATTCACCGCCCGCTGCTTCAATAAATCGCTTTCGCTCTGCCTCGTATCTTGCGTCTTCAAGCGCCTCTTCAGTTTTAAACCTATCAGTTATTTCTTGAATATATTTATCTTTGCCCTCTTGCTCTTTTCTTAAGGCATCAAGTTTTTTCTGCCTATCTACAGCTAAATCATATTCTTTCTGGATCTTCTCTTTTTGCAATGAGTCAAGCTTAGTATCACGCTCAATAACCAGTGCCGCTTGTTTGTTTGCATCGTCCTTTGCCGCAGCCATTAGTGTTGCGTAATGACTGAGGACTGCTTGCTCCTCTTTAGCGTACTGACTATTAATTTTTTGAGTCTCTGTTTTTAACCTTTCATCTAAAGTAGCGACTATCTTTGCGTTTGCTTTTTCAAATTTCGCTGCCGCAGCTTTAGCGTCTATGTCAAATATTTTTTCTTTAGCTTGCTGTAATCTTTTCTGAAACCCTTCGCCAAACATATTGTTAGCAGAGCCTTGAGCAATTTTAAGCTTGGCAGTTAGTCGCGTTATCTCAGCAGACGCAGCGGCAATAGCCTTTTGCTCCTCTGGAGTTATGCTAGTGCCTCGCTTTCTCGCCACTTCAATTACATCTTCAATAGCTTTTTTCTGCTCAAAAATTGCATCAGTAAATGTTTTTTGATGCGCTATTGCGGTTTCCATTGACGCGTTACGTTGCGCCTCTGTCAGCCTGTCAGTTGCCTCTCTAAGATTATTTATACCTGCTTCTGTTTGATTTAAAGCATCATTCATCTCGCCTTGCTGACTAACATACTTATACACTGCATATGTTGCCGCAAGAGTTACGGTCACCCAACCACCCATCGCCATCCACAAGCCTTTGGCGGCAACAGTTGCTCTTGCCATTGCGCCAGTAGCAGCATTAGTTGCCGCTGTTGCTGTTGTTTGTGCAGCAACTATCCTACCTAAACTTACCGCTCTCGCGTTATCTAGTTCGATGGACTTAACTTTCAGTGCATTTAACTTAGCTTCTGCTATCGCTGCTGCGCTATCGCTTCTTGCTTTCTGCACCGCAGCATCAGCAAGAATTATCTTTTGTTTGATTGCTGCTTGATTTGCTATTAACTCTCTTTCTTTCGCCACCAAAAGCGGTATCGATGCTTTTGCCTCTGCTCCAGTAGCTACTATTTGCCGCTCCGTTGCCACTATGTTTGCGTGTTTAGCTATTGCCGCTCTACCCATTGCAGCAACAAGAGTTGAGCCATAGACTGATGCCGCTATCTGCACAGCAGTAATTAAGGTATCGATATTTTCAGACAAGTAAACGATTGAGTCACCTGCGCTGTTAACAATGTTTTTTATCTGCTCATTAGCGCCTACAAACTCGATTGCTTTATTGCGAGCAATCTCCATTTTACCGCCATAAGTTGCTTGTGTTTTAGCGAAGTCGCTACGAATTTTATCTGAGTACGCCTCGATAGATCCGATAAGTATTTTTGATGTGATTGCTCCAGTAGCAGCAAGCTTGCGAAGTTCGCCTGCGTTCTTACCAGTAGCCGCCTTCATAGCCTCCATTATCACTGGTGCTTGCTCAGCGACAGAGTTAAATTCCTCACCGCGAAGTGCGCCAAGGGAAAGTGATTGACCCATTTGGCGAATAGCCCCATCCATTTCTTTGGATGTTGCACCACCTACAACAAATGCTTTGCCAACAAGATCAGTTATATCTGCTAATTTTGCTGAGCTAAAACCAAGCTCGCGGGTAGATCGTTCCATTTTAGTATAGAGATCAACTGTAGTTTCTATGCTAGATCTATTCTCGCTTGCCATCGCAAACATTTGCTCAGTGACATCAGTGAGTTCTTTTGTGCCGTCTGTAGCAATTTTGAGTTTGTTGGTAATGGATTGAAAGGCATCAGCGTATTCAACTGTCTTGCGGGCAACTGCTCCGACTGCCATGCCTAATGCAACTGTAGCAGCGACAGAGCGGATACTCCATGACTGCCAAGTTCTTTCGTTCTGGTTTAACTGGCGAGATACCTTGTTAATTGAACGGGAAGTATCCTTGAGTCCTTTTTTGACCCCAGTTGTATCTGCACCAATTTTAAAAAGTAAATCATTCCTACCTGCCATCACATTACCTTTATGCCTTCTGCTTCCATCTGCTCCCGTTGCTCAAGCAGATCATAAAAATCATCTTCATGAAGACCACCAACTTGCTTTGGACGTTTTGCCTCAACAACCAAGTCAACTTCAGCAGGTGTCATGCCCCAGTATTCAGATGGCGGTATCCCGTAATTACCAACTACTATTTCGTAGAGGTCTTCCCACGGGTACGCTTCAAACTCTTTGACTTCACCTCTGTATCGTTTTTTTTTGACGCATTAAATACAACATCAAAAAACTTGTAAAGGATTGGCACTGCGTTCATTGCCTCTAACGCATTGCCGTCTTCAGTAAAACAATCCCACACATCCTCTTGTGTTGCATAACAACCAACAGACTGAAGTAATACCGATAACAGTTTTGCTGCCTGAGAATAGCGCAAATTATCTTGCCCAATACTTGCTGCCATTTTCATAAGGTTGATACCGACAGTATCGCCCTCAATCTCATCTATCAGATCCATAGTAACAAGTACTTTGTGCTGCTTGTCACCATAAGGTATCTTCAATATTTCTCTTATAGCCATAACATATCCCCGTTAATTTACTATGTACTTGGTTATGTGCCTGCTACCCAAGTAATTGTTCCAGATGATTTGAAAGTTGCATCAAACGTGTAAAGCCCATTGGACTCGCCAGTTTGATTTAATCCTTCCATATATGCATCGAACGATAATGTTGAGCCATCTGGATAAGTTTTAACAACAGCAAGAATTTGAGAAGTACCTGCGTAGGTATCCATCAATTCAAGATTCTTCAGTATTCCACTGATAGTGAACTCTGCTGTTTTTAATCCAGATGTCGCAAGAAATTCCTGATAACCACTGGATTGATCATCCGTAGTATCCAACGCTTCATTGCTTAAACTAATACCTTTTGAGTTGATGCCCTTGAGTGTAGCTCCACCCACAGTAACAGTCACCTCACGACCTATCATGCCTATTCCTACACTCATTTCAATCTCCTAAATTGGTAGTCTAAATGTATAATAATTACTACTAAAAACTGCCCTGTCATTTTCATCCCTACTTAAATGGATGAGTCCTGACGTTGGCTCATACTCTAAATACTCAGAAGAATTAATTACCTGCCTCTCCTGAATAATTAAAAACCCATGTATCGACCTTGCTGTTTCGTATGCAGTATTCATATCCGCACCCCTTGCGCCTCTGGTCAATATTTGAAACGTTGGGTTCTCGTATTCAACCTTTAAGGTTGAAGATCTTGCCTCGCTGTCCATGACCAATACTTGAGCATCAACGCCCTCGCCCCAACCCATTGCAAACAAATCTGTTCCTATTGTTCCGAACCCGTTTGTTTGCAGCAATGTCATCACATCAACTGAAACCGCATTCATGACGATCTCGTGAACATAACACTACGTTTAATAATTCTCTTTATCTTGCTTTCTTTTCTGTTTCTAATCTTCTCAAGAAACTTCGGCTCACCTGTCACATCCCACATATTGCCTATGCCGCCACGACCACGTTTCGGTCTTCTTGGTGTACCCTGTTTCCAATGAGTTCCTGGCATCTCATGAACTCTCATTGCCCACTTGTGGCTATATCCAACCTTAGTCCACATGCCAGTTGCTGTTCTTCGCACTGGTACGCCTTTACCGCCATACGCAGAGTCTTTTAAATCACCAGTATCTACAGGCACTATCTTTACAGATTCTTTAATAGCGTATGCGCCTGCATTCTGAAGACCTTTCTTTAATTTTTTATAAACCTTAGCATCAAATACATCAAGCTTCTTTAGCGATGCTGTCACGCCTTTAATCTGAATGCCAGTTTTCATCGCAACATCATCCGATTAAGCGATGTCATGGTTGAGTTACTTGATAACCCTATAACCTGCCTAGCATCCGCTGTAGGTGCGCTCACCCCAGATTTAGTGTCTTCTACAATATATGAGCCAACTGGTACACTAGTGTTCGCATACACCGCCTGACGCACCCAAATCTTTTTGCCCTCATTATCAAAAAACTCCTCATGTACCTGAGAAATCCTTGCGGCAATCTGAACCCCTGCCGCCCATGTCTTGCCGCCAGTACCATTTGTACCAGTAGACAGCCAATAAGTTATAGTTTGAGGAAGTTTAATCAATTGGGCTATCCTCATAGGTAGCACCAAGAGACTTTACCGAATAACGCTTTTTGTCAAACTCCGTCAAACACCCCTCTGCCAACATGTTAGCCTTCTGCCCATATATATCAGACGTAATGCCGTACAACTGTCTGTTGCCAATCTGATAGGTTTTCTCAGACTGTTCAAATCTTTCCCTCGCTACCAATGGATCTTGAGCAGCAGCAAAGTGTGCAGACAACCATCGCTCAATCTCTTTCAGTCTTGTAGCATCGTATGATTTGCCGCACTTAGTGTTTAAATCATCAACAAGTAAACTTGCAGAGACTATAAACGGGGTATAGTCTGTGATAGAGTCGCTTGGGCGAATAACTCTGACTTCTGAATCATCTACTCTTGCCATAATTAACCCTCAAGCAAAACAGCGGTCAAGCCAGACCCAGAGGTGATTGCTATAGCGCCCCTGAGATATTCGTTGATAGTATTGAGTCGTATTACAATAACCCCACCTACTGCGATAGAGCCAACAGAATAACCGCCTGCAACACTCACGTTGCCTAACCCACTAACTTCAACTGTAGTGCCGCCACCCCCGTCAATAACGGGCGATAACGCACCGCTAGTTGAGTTTCGCAATATCAATAAGGCATCACGGTTATACGTCAGAGAATCTGACCCGTCCAGTGTTGTTTCGGTTGTGGCGATAGCGCCATAACCTTTAATTGACGTTGCTGCAATTGCTGGCATTTTCTCACCTGTTAAGAGGTGGGCAAAGCCCACCTTTCATTGCTTCTTTTTTGCCTTCGGTTTCGCTTTTGCTTTCGGTGTTACCTTCGGTTTAGTGGCAACAATTAAACGCAAAAAACCTTTTTTAACCAACTTGTTAGCTTCGTCAGAGTCCATCGGAACTTCTGCCCCCTGTTGGAGAGCAGAACATTTTCCGTTTTCACCGACCACGCTTAATTTAGGATGGACTACCAGATACTTTTTCATACTCATAATCCTAGCCCTCTATTAATCGTAGTTAAGCGCACAAGAATTACCTGCATAGTCATTGTCAACCATCCAACCAATAGCACCTGCGGTGATAAATTCGTGGTTAGAGTTGTACAGTGGGCGAGGTAATGCCATTGTAGATATACCCATTCCCGATACGGGTCGTACTGAACCGTCCAGTGGGAACATCATGATTTGGTTGCCAGACAATGCGTTAGTGGTTTTGATTGACGATACGCCTTGCAGACCTGCCAGTTCTTCAGAGATTTTGCCTTGGTTGTAATTGGTATTAAAATCAGTCTCCCAGTTACGGGCAATCTCACGAGATACATAGATAACAACGTCTTTAGTGCAGTTGTTAGTGATCCAGAGGTTATCCAGAAGAGTAATAAGATTAATCTTATTGTTAGCAGCAGTACCGCCAGTGAAATCAAACAAAGAGTTAGCAACTTGAACAACACGAGTGTCGGTCTTCATTCCTAGCCACTGTCTGCCATCAACAACGATTGCGTTGCCATTAACGTCTAAACATCCGTTCATGAACGAGTCACGAAGATGTCTACGCAATGCACGAACAGATTCACGCTGATCATCAATCAGGCTATCAAAACCTTCAGACTTCTGTGCTTCAAGTTCACGCCAGTTTCTAAAGAAACCTGTATCATGAATTGGAACAACAGTACCATCGTAGCTGTATTCAACTTGATCCATCTTCACGCCAATCTGACCTGACATGGATGTCTGAGTTGTACCTGCATCACTTGATCTACGAGTAACGTAAGTCAGTTTACCGATATTAACAGACCGTGCCAAAGGCAGTAAGTCGTTTAAGAATGTATCGCCATCATCAGAACGCATCAGTTCGATAGTTGAACTGTCAAATTCCTGATAAACTTCCTGCGGAATAAGCCCTGCGTTTACTTCCAGACCCAAACCTTTAAGCATTTGCTTATGGTTTGCTTCTTGAAGATTGGCAGCAGTACGCATAATATCACGCTGATTAAGCTGATCTTTAGCAAGTCTGCTGTTTGTTACATAAGATTTAGTAAATAACATTATCCTTGCCCCTTATGCTATCTTGACACGAACAAGAGTTGTGCCTGATGTTGTTAATGCTTCATCAGCTACAGCAATACAATACTGCGTACCTGCCCCTGAACCCTTGGTTAAAAGACCTGCGCCATTTGAAATAAGCGGATCACCAATTGCTAATGTCTGGCCAGTTGCCACGAGAACGTTCAGAATATCTCCTGAGCGACCTTGAATAGCGACCATGTTTTCGTTGATAGTCCACGCATCATCGGTTGACTTGGAACGCAACTGATCCTTGTCAGCGAATAATCGCAGTTTATTAAAAACAGTAGAAGCGTCATTACTTGCCGTTAAGCCTGAAGATGACTGCTCCATATAAGTTCCTGGAGCAGTACTTGCTACAGCAACACCCTCTACATTCAAAGGTTGAGCGTTGTTAGCACCTGCCCCAACATAGATTGTTCTCTTACCCGTTGCACTCATAATCAGTACTCCTATTCAGGCAGGTCAGAAACATTAGTTGCAAAAGAAAAATCATCTTCTTTATCACTAATTTCTGTGGTTGAGCCAACTCCATAAGAAGGGATGCTTTCTTGGTGCATGGCATCAAAATCTTCTTTGTTGTTGGCATAAATTGTCTTCAATGCAGATTCTGAAATACTGGAGTATTTTTCATTTGCCCTGATGACGGTGGTTTTTTCATTTAACTTCTTTTCAGCTTCTGCATCAGCGTTTGCTTTTAGCTCAGCAATTTCTTCCGCTTGCGCCTTAACTGTGTCAAGCAACTCGTTGTTGTCTTCGTTGACCTGAACTTTTTCGGCAGCCTCTTCAGGCTTATTTGCCTCAAGCTGTGCCTCTTGATATTTTGCCAACAAATCAGAATCGGAAATATCAGCATTCACTGTAATTCCCATCTCTGTTAAGGTAGCAATGATTGCGTCACGCATATTATCATCCTCATGAGATTGATGGTTGTTTTCCAATTCAGACTTATTGTCCTGAATGCTGTCGGGTACTTCATCGTTACCATCATTTACGATAAAGTGTTCCACTTTAACCTGCTCTGCGTTGATTCCTATGCCAGTACCTTGTTCAGGAGTGGCAGCACCAACGTTATCGAGAAGAATGGCATCGTGATCAAAGATCATGTTTCTCGCCACCCATCCGTATGAGTCGCCATCAGAATTAACTTTTGGCTCATCTAGCTCTTCAGCATCAACAAATACACCTACACTGGTGTGCAGTGGTCTTGGATTATCTGAAGTCTCTAATTCGTTTACCCTATCCAATAAGCGCTTGCCTTTATCAGACATCATTGCTTTTTGGACGTTAATTACTTTATCGACAGACACTCTCCCGTCATCCGTTTTGGTGGCGTTTTCATTAAAAGCACCAAACCGATATTCAAAATCGATTTCAGGATCATTAGCCGAAACGTACTGACCATCCAACTCTGGATGCTCGATAGTAACCGGAGTTCTATTTAGGGACACAAAGGATTTTTCAACTTCATCCGAAGGATAAAGCCCACCATTCATCACTATATTCGGAGGGAGCGTGAATGAAGGAATAATGACATGCTCAACGCCACGCCTGTTTTCCCGTCTAATACTTTGTTTATTGACCTTTTGCGAACAAAAAATTAATTTCTGTTTATACATTTTACGCCCAAGTATCCATTGCTGAAATGCAACATTACTTATATGATAAAACGTTATGCGTAAAAGTGCAAGTACTTACTATCGCTGAAACCCTTATATATCAACTATAGTTTTAAGACGGGATGAATAGAGCAGTAGCAGTTGATTCGATTTGAACCTGATGACCACCACCTATTTTGATCTTCAATGCTATACAATTTATTATGTCTGGCAGCATGGTGCGGTCTGGTAGTGGGTATCAAAGCAGACTTATGCATAACAACTCCATCAACATGAAGTGCTGTAGCGGCAAGCCCAAGCGCAATCATTTTGCCTTGATTAAGCCCTTGGTTAATAGTGGTGTTGACCACCCTATCAATCCTGGAATTAAATATCTCCATCTGCCTTCGTATCTCATCAATGATTTCTTGAATCTGCTTGCCTGATGACATACCAAGCAGTAAAAGCCCTGATATTCTGGCAGATGTGTCTTTAGCAACGCCATTAATTGAGTCTCTTGCGGATGACTGATATGCGTTTAACGTGGCTTTATACTCCCTACTTTGGAATACACTATCAAAGTTGTACGGCATAAACGTGTGTTCATGGGAAGAGATTTGTTGCATTAGGTCACGCTCAGTAGCCAATGCACCACTTCTGAATGCTCCCTCTATATTCTGATCCATAAAGAACCCACCGTTAAGTAACAGCGCAGCAAGCAATATCCCTTCAAAGTCAAAATTTGGATTGGTATCTTCAGGCAGAAGATAACTTACTTTATCACCATCTTCAGCAAAAGGTACAGACTCAGCCCAAGCAATAATAGCGGCAGATGCAGCAACGGTAGCGCTGTCAACAAACTTCTTTGCTCCTTTACGATTCTTACCCTGTTGAGTCGGATCTTTGCTACTCAACTTTAGCTTTTTCATCCTTCAACCCTTTTTGTTCTTCTTCGTTAGGTTGGGCTATATCAAGGGCGGCGAGTTGCTCATCCGGCATGTCTTCCGGCTCAAACTCCAGACCTGCGCGTTCACGCATTTCTTCTTCAGAGAACACTGGTTGACCACCACTACGGAACTGCTTCTCGTTGGCGCTTGCCATTTTATCCACAACCTCAACCTTCTCAAAGTCAGACAAAGTAAGTAGATCGCCCCATTTAATTTCGTACTCTTCCATTGGTAACACTTTATAAAGTATGCACCAATCAACAAATGATTTAATTAGTATGGCGAGAAAATTGTCACGCCTTGACTGCGCTATCGTCATAAGGTGGCTATAATCCTTGTCAGAAGCGAGCCTTCCTGTTTGCTGCCCAATCAGAAACGCTGATGGTATGCCAGATCCTGCGGCAATATTATTGATTGCGTTCTGGTAAAATTCTTTTGGATCGGTTAATTGTATGTTTGGGTATTGTGGTTTTATCCCCTTTAACACCAGTCGCTTACGGTGCTTGGATAGCCAGTCATCAATGGCATCAGCTAACTCTGTCTCGTCATCAGGATCAGAAAAATCGTCATCAGCGGTGAACACTGGTGCGTTACGGGTGTTCTGGTAATAACCTTCACCACCTGCTCCAGTTATCTTCCTAACATCCATTAAATCGTTGTATATGGATTCTAATGCCGGTATACCATATATAGAGCCATCGTCTGCACCCTCTGCCGCCATAAGCAATCTGGACGGGTGGATTGAAAAACTATTGCTTTTATGCTCATCTCTTGAGCCAGTCCCAGAACCATTAAATTTATATAGTGTTGGCTCACCATAATTAGGCTTCATTACGTCTAGCTCGGCAGACTGAACCTCAAGCTGCCCCTCATACAAAGGAACAAGCTTAACAATAGCGCTTATACCATTAAGTATGCCAACAGGCTTGTCTGGTCGCTTGCCGTCTTTGATTTGAATAAACATTCCGGCATACCTACCAACGCGCTGCCTCCTATCAAGACCTTTCATTCTATTCCAAAGATGGGTGTTCCGAACCAAGTCGCCAAACTCACCAACAAATACTTTTGATTCTGATTTTATTGTGGGCGCATCAACCCATGTTAAATCGACCAACATATCCACCACAGCCTTAGCTAAACCGAATCTGCGGTACATATTCCAGAAGCCCTCAAAACCAATTGAGTTTGGATACCCAAAATCCTCGTAGATTTGATGCATGGTATCGGCATTATCATAACCGCCAGATACAATTGACTCACGAATCGTTTGAGCCAACAAATTCATTTGCAACAATCTTTTGTCGTCACCACGAACAACTTCAGTTTTATTGGATTTTAAAAAATCAAAAAACGCCATACAATTACCTTTTTAACAAATAAGTCCCGCACTGCCCCGCTTACCCCCACTATACGCCATTATGAGCGCATCGGCAATATTAGGGCTTGGAATCCCACGTTTAAACAAATCTATTTTAGACTCAACCTTAGTCTTCCCGTTGCGATCATAATCCACCCTTGGGCGCGATAATTCCGCTCTCAATGTATCGATATGTGGCATATTTGATGGTATCGAGATTAAATCATCTGGCGAAAATTCTACACCGTCCGTTACAGCAAGATAAGTGTTATAGAATCTTTGGCGAACAGACCACCATTCCTGTGCTTTTATATTGGCAAACATATCCCTGTTCTTTTTGTTTGCGCCCTTAAGGAACGATCCGTTAGGGTTTTTCACCTTGCCTCCGGCATTAAAACCCAACGCCTTAACAAACTTGGATGCTTCTGTATTTAATTCTCTAATAACCACTTTGGCGGCTGCACCAACCCCGATAGAGTCGTAGACCAATAAATCAACATCATTAAGATAAGAGTAGTTATACACCGCTTTAGTGCAGACTTCGGAGCGTTCTTTGCGCCATAAATCAATATGCCGCACCTCACTACCAACTCGGTGAACTATCGCGCTAGAGTCCTCTCCTTCATCCGCTACATCATACCCCACTTGAGATATACCTGCGTTCCTAAAGCCTATTCTCTGTTTAGCATCAATAGATGCGTCCACCCACGCTGGTTTAATAATCGCATGTTCGCTGTCAGCAATTGGCTCGCCCTCGTATACATGGCGATACAACTCATAATCCATTTTCTTCATGTATTCCATTTCTTTTCTTAACTCTTTAGGAAACATTGGATTATCTGGGTGATTAACCTTGATCACAACAGCGTCATCTGGCGGCAGAACAACAAACCGTTGATAAGTATCATCGAGAATATTTTTTGGATTGAAAGACACCCATATTTCAGAACCCTCCTTTCGGATGGTGGGAATAAGCACCTCCCAGGAGGATTTGGCGATATTTTCTGCCTCTTCACACCAGACAACATCTATTGATTCGATTGATTTTATCTTAGTGATGTTGTGACGAATACCGTAAAACATGAATTTTGATCCGGTTTGGTTATGCACAATCTCGGTCTTAAGAACGCTAAATTCTTTGGTGTACCCATTTCGGTCGATGGTATCTTCTAATAACTGGATAACCGAATCCGCAATAGATGACTGCAACTCACGAGCGCACAGCACCCTAACTCTGGTACGTCTTGAGAACTCAATTAATAGACGAGCAATACTCCAGGATTTCCCTGACCCCCGCCCACCAAAACACACTTTATACCTATGCGGCTCTAAGAATGGCGCAAACACTGGGGGAGCTATCATTTTTCACCCTCGTCACCAACCTCATTCGCCTCGCCCTCAATAGAGTTAACAGCCTTCTCCTCAAGCAGTTTATCGCGCATATCGTCCAGTCCAGTTTGGAACAACTCTCGTAATGACGGTAAGCTCTTTATATCGATCTCATTGGTGTTGACCACCTCTTTTTTGTCAGTCCAAGTTGGATCGATGTTCTGAAGAATGTATTTCTGTGCCTGAAAGTCTCCTTCTCTAGCATTTTCCCTTACCTGTCCAGTGGTTTCAAAAACCAACTCAGCCAACCCTCTCTCAATAGCAAGATTAATCTTATCTTTATAAATGTTGGTAAACCAATCGACAGGCAGTCCCATTGCATGAGCGATCATGCGGGGATTTTTAAGCCCTTCTTTAGCGTAGTGAGAAACTATGGTGTAATCAATCGGCTCAACGTCATCGTCATCATCGTTAAGCCGATCATAAACGCTACTCACCATGCGCCTCCAAATCATATTGCGTCCTAAGAAGCCTACGAACTAACGTTTGTGCGCTTTTTTTAGGGTATTTTTCGTTCAGCCAGTCAAGTATATGTTTGTCGAGACAAAACGACTTTACATGATACTTCATACTGTCCGGCTTTTTCTTTCTGCCAGACCCATCTCTATACCCACCAATAACCACAATATCCTCCAATACGTTAGTGTTTACTAACTTGCTAACACTATTATAATCGTATACTATAGTTTTTTCAAGAGGAGAGTGATGTGGCTAAGAAATCAAAATCTCGCAGTGATGCGGAAAAAAAGTTCATGTACCAGACTCAGGTGATTGAATTACCAGAGCCGGACACAGAAGTGCTGTTCAGTAATGACAGAAAATGGCGTTTCGATTTTGCTTGGACTGAATTGATGCTTGCCGTGGAAATAGAAGGCGGCACATGGTCAGGCGGTAGACACATCAGACCAAAAGGATTTCAGGACGACTGCGTCAAATACAATGAGGCAACGCTGATGGGATGGCGGGTATTTAGATACCCAACCACCCTCATCAACAATGGATTCGCCATTAAACAGGTCGAGAAGGCTTATGAGATACTGTATCAGGCGATGATGGAATGACCTCGTCACCGAACAAATTCATCTGATCTAACGCCTGATTTTCGGCATCAATCTTCGCAAACTCCCGTCTGGTATGCTTTGTAGCGTGTCTTAAAGAAAAAATGTAGCTACTACATATTTTCTTTACTTTACGTTTTTTCATTAAAAATTTTCTTTACCTTGTTTTGATTTGGTTTTACTAACCCAGTTGCTGTAGTGAACGAGAACCAAGTCGCGGAAGTGCTTTGGTATCTTTTGGAACAACGCTCTCTTCTGCTCATCGGTTTTGGCATTAAGCAGTTCTTGTGCGTAATGCCTTGGTCTTTTCTCTAACATGGTTGTCCTCTACTATAGCTCGCCCTATAACTTCTGCTATAGGCGGTGTGATTGCGTTGCCTAACCCTTTAATTCTGTCCATGTATTTGGGTATGCCATGAGGTACTCGATGAATGATGGGTTCAACATCGCGCTTCTCCCTGAAATCGAGAATGCATCGGGTAACGAGTTCGTCCCAGTTCTTTCTACCCTCTGTAAAGATTCTAGCTTCCGTGCGCCTTTGTAATCTCTTGCGGCAGGGGTAGGTAATAAGCCAGAACCTATCTCTGTGATGGTTCGCACCAAGTTCGGAAGATGGTATACAGTGCCATTCTGCATCATACCCGATCTTGGAAATGTCCCAGAGAATTCGCTGTAACCATCGCCCATTGTCTCCACTAAGCAGCGCTGTGACGTTTTCAAATACCCCGTATTTTGGTCGAATCTCCCTAAGAAGACGGGCGCACTCTGACCATAACCCACTGCGAGTTTCGTCATTGACTCCTTCTTGTTTTCCGACTTGGCTGATGTCGGTGCAAGGGAATCCACCGCAAATAACATCAACTGCTCCGATGCCGTCTTTTCTGAGTTGCTCATAAGTTAATTCCTTTACATCTTCATAAATTGGTACGTCAGACCAGTGCTGACGTAGGATTTTCTGGGGATACGGCTCAATCTCACAGAATGCTACAGTTTCCATCCCTGCCGCCTCAAAACCAAGGGAAAACCCACCTATTCCAGAGAATAAATCAAGCACCTTCATACCCGTTTAATACCATTTACTGCATAAAACACCGTTCCACTCGATCTTTTTGTAATCATCGTGTGAAACAGGCGATGCATGCCTTTCATTAACTCTTTTTTTAGTATAACCCTTTAACTTTGCAGAATAACCTGCAACAACTTTCATTCTAACACTCAACCAGGAATCTGAATAAGGGAAATCAATTGATATATTTTTCATTTTTTCACCAGACTGGTGTCGCGCGATAGCTTTATATATTTGATCATCTGTCACTTTCATTTTTGCTGCCTCGACCTTGTTTTTCTCATCAACGTTGCTTGCTTTCATTTTACCTTCCTTTTTTGTTTATTAATTTTTCAAACGAGCAGCCTAGTTTAAAACACAAATATACCCTATCTTCCTTTTGTATATTCTTTAAAACAGAAGCTGTCCCCTTAATAACATCTAGTTTAGTCCCGCACAAAGGGCATTTAGGCATTTACCTTTCCCTTTTGTTTTTAATGTTCATTTTTCTTACCAGCTTTCCCGCTGCGACAAACACAGCGGAAACCCTATCATCAACAATCTTCAATAAATAAAACGTTAGCGAAAGTGCGCCAACCAACAAAAACAACGGCAACACAAAAGACAGTTTTAATGTTGTTAACAAGATCTCTTTTAGCGCTGCTGTTTTTTTCATTTAATTTCCTTGGGCGCTTTTCTATGTATCATCATCATTAATGCTTACCAGTGCCATTGCTATTGCGATAGCCAATAACATGAGTCCAATTACAATTTCATACCATTCCATCATCTTGCCTCCTGTATAATTTCATTAAGTGATTTGACAAACCGTCTACCTTTGGCTGTCAGTTTCACCAATTTACGTCTACGTTCCATTGGATCTTCATACGCTTCTAACAACTTATGACCTACTTCTTTGTGCCTATTCCAATCACCAAGATACGCCACGTTACGGCTTATGGTTGACTGGCTCAGACCTAACTCAGCAGCTATATCTGCCATCCGTATTGGTACAGGATGTTTAGCCACTTTCAATAACACAGCTATGCTTTGCGCCTGCATCTCTGCGTCAACCTCCCTAAACCTTTCTATTACCCTCAACAACTTTAAAGTTGTCTCGTGCGTGTTATCCATCACCCTTAACTCTGCTATTTCTGATTTCAAATCTGCTATTTCAGCCTGTGCATCTTCATATCTAACCCAACCCCCGTTATTAGCAATATGCTTAGTGGTTGTTAAGCAGTATCTATCCATCACCTTTCTCCAGACTTAGAGCCTCTAAAAGCGCGGTTTTGGTTGATTTAAGCACTTCAGCGCACTCAGACCACCCTTTTGCGTCAGAATCCTTTAAAAACTGCTCTGGTATCGCCTTAAACGCGCTTTCAAGCGTACCGAAGTACATATGCCCTACCCAAAAAACTTCGTTTTTGACCACTTTCCTTTTTTGGAGGATGTACTGCCTTTTGTCTGACACAATACGATAGCTCTCATTTATCTTGATTTCCATTGTGACACCTCTTTAATCCAAATAAATATAAATTGTTAACAACGACACCAATGTTATCACGTTGACAAAAAACAAAATATCTCTCGGTTGCGATAAATTTATTTTTAACCAACTTCTTCTTGGGCGAAGGATTTCAAGCGTTGCTAAAAAAACCAATGTTGCCCACCAAAACACCCATAACCAGAATGGCTCTGGTATATGCTCTATAAAGCTCATTTCCTTTTCTCCTAATTATTTTTGTAAATATTTTCTGTACTCGGACGTTAACATAGGTGTTGAGAAAAGTATAGTTTTTTCTGGATGCGTTGTGGGAGTAAGGGTGCAGAAAGAACTGTAGTTTTTTCTAATAGGGTTCGTATTGTGATTGGGTAGGGTGGACTGAATCTGTTTTCGCCACGTTTTTTCGCAAGTCATTGATTTTATTGAAGTTTTTCTAATAAATAATTATTTTTCTTTATATAAAACAATACTTTATATAAAGACAATACTTTATATAAAAATATATCCTATTTAACATAATACTTATTATACGCAATAGTTATATATTACAGATCCACCATACAATAGCATCAATACATGCCTTTAAGTCATCCTAGAGTGGTCGCTGAAAGCCATACAAACATACACCTATACCGCCCTATTAGTATTTTTTATTGTCCAGTATGGGCGATTACAGGCAGTCCAGTGGCGTGTGGTGTGTTTACTATAATGTAAATTTATTAAGATTTTATTATATTATCTATATTATCCAGATTATTTGGGTATTTATACAGTGCTATGTTAGTGACCACTAACCTGCAAACGTATATAGGTAAAGGATTTTATTTTTAAATATATCTAATATATATATACATTATCTATATATATATTTATTATAATCTGTTTTTTATTTTACACTTTTGTTTATTTATTATTAATATATCAAACAAGATTTTTACTTTCTTTTTGTGTATGGGTAATGGGGTAATGGGGTAACGAACCTTATATTTCACCCTATTTTTTCACAAAACCCGCGCCACCATTGACTGTAATTGATAGTGATCACTAACATTATACAGATTACAGATTTTCTTTAAAAAATAACGTACTTTAAAAGCCCTGTAAGCCCGCCTAAGAGCCAAAAGCTCCTGGGCTACACTAGTGTATAGGGTATACCCTCAAATCACCGTAGGCGAGCTTACATGTATTCTATAAGCAAAAAAAACCCGCTATAAAAGCGGGTTGTTTATTTTTTTATTAGCTGGATTAATAGGTAAAATCAGCAACCTTTTTAACCAATGAATAATTATTATAAAAATCGGACTGGATGTAGTAATCACCTGATTTTATAAAGCGGCTTAATTGGCTCGGACTGGTATTAATTAATTTAGCCATATGCCTTTTTTTCATGTCGCGATTTGCAATAAATATTGATAATTTTTCGCTTTTCATAGTCGATCACCTTTTGTGATAATGATCTTTTGATTAGGTAAATAATCAATAACGTATGTTTTACAATTTGATAATAATTGATCAACCGATTTATTGTTGAGATCAATAATTGGTATATCTCGATTATTGCGCGATCTGCCAGCGATCTTAATTGGGTTATTAGCGCTTATGCAATCAATCTCATTGCCATCTATTGGCTTTTTGCTGATGACTATACCAGTGCTATTATAACTAACATAGGCGCAATCATAGCGCTTGAAACCATACTTAGCTAATAACATAGATTCAATCCATACTCTGGCAAGCCCGCGATTTTTACAGACTTTTAATTGCTTGGTTAACAATGATAATTTATTCATAATTTTAGTACCTCTATTGATTAATATTCATATATAAAAAAAGTTTTACCGCTAACTGAAAATGTTAAACGGTTACCATGCTTTGATCTTTTGTGTGCTATTACTTTATTGTTAGAACGTGTCAATTGCCATTGGTTGATATACAACCCGTTATCGGTTGCCAGTGTATGCAAGCAATCATAAAATCGTTTAACAGGCTTTACATCAAATAATGATCTATGGATATAAATCCATTGATCCGTATTTTTGTCATAGTGTGCAAATTGATCGCACATATCAGAATAATAAGAATAATAAGCTAATTTAAGATCATTATTAGAATATTCTGCGGGTTGCAAGGTTGCCATTATTGATCCTTATAGGTTGATAGTAAGGCCAGATATCTGGCTGTTGATTAAATTAAAATGTTGCTGTTTTTTGATTTTAGCAACTTCATTTTTAGCCCATATAACATCATGTTTATTTGTGGAATAGTCCATAATGTAATTAAGCATGATCAAGTACTCATTAGGCGTTGGGGTAAAGTCTATATTTTTCATAATATTTTTAATCCTTGTTTGATTAATGCTTATGGTATGAAATATTAGCAACGTTTTTGTTGTAGCACGCTGTGCAATCAAGGCATTTATTACCTTGTTTTTGTGAAGGGCATTCAAAGCCGATAACAGCGCGCCTATGGTGTACAGTACTTGTATTAATGCCATCGCGCGTATTAGGTGGTAAACCGTCCACCATCGCACCGGACAAGCGCACACAAAGGTTTTTCGGCAATGATTTACGGTATCGATTAATAATAGCCTTTTCCTTGGTTGATAACCAAAAATTAATTTCCGGTAATAACTCAGCTATTTTAATGATCGCAATATAATGCGCGTATGATTGCAGATCGCCCGCATCCATCCAACGGTGATATCCAACCTTACAACGTTTACTAATCAAAAAAACCATAGCAACGATCCAATTGCTCAGGTTGTCCAGTTTGGTTTGCTTGTGGATTGCAAGGGTATTGTTGCAACGTCCCTGTTTAACCGATGGATAGATACCCGTCCCGCGCTTTGCATAGCATCTATAACATACGCTATCTTTAACTTTAGATAGTGCCGCGCCCGTTTTACAATAATCAGGCGATAAACCAAAGGTTGATCCAAGCATTTTACTATTACTGTTAGATATATCACCACTGGTTATGGTTCTGGCAAGCTTGATTGTAAGCTTGTCATTAAGTGTAAATTTTTTGTTTAATGTTGGCATTGTTTTTTATCCTTTTATCAATTGTTGATTTGTTGCGACAAACTGCAAGACGGCAATAATGGCATCATATCGATTTGAACTAATCGCAGTATGGTTTTTGAAAGTACAGATATAGCAACGGGTTTTTTTATTAAATATGATTTTCATTGTCCTATACCCCTATAACCTTCCATCAGTAAAGCATCGATGCCCATTTCGCCCCCCTCGAAAGCCTCCCCTTTTGTCAGGGAAAACGAGGCAACAAACTGACCTTCTCTGTGAACGTGGAACTGGACGTGAGTCCAGTCTTCGTACGTCTCATAGCTGCTGATATAGCAGCCTTGAGCGTTGCATTCGAGATGCGGAACGTGAGCAGCAATCACTGGCATTATGAATAGTGTTTTTTCAGTCTCAATATTTCTATAATGTTCTGGCACATTATCTATAATCTGATTAATAGTCACATTATAACCTTCCCTTATTCTTGGCAAATCAAGCGCATCGTATTGGTTGCACCATAAAGTATTAATTGTATTTTTCAATTCTTTTTTTGTCCCTGTCCAATGGCTTAACTCTTTAATGGTGTTTTCGTTTTTGCAATTGCCAATTTCCCATAATGGCAAGGCGCACCATATAGGTTCGTGTGCTATGTTTGTTGTTCTGGTTATTTCAAAGCTTTTGTATGTTTCGATATTCATTTTATATTTTCCTTTTTTAGTTAAAATTAATTATGACCAGCAATCACTTGCATTATGACAGGCTGAAAAATTATGGTTATCACAATATTTATCCCACACATCTTCCTGTATTGCCTTTTCTCTCAATAATTCATATCTATCATGTAATTCATAAGCCCGCTGATGGTTAATTATATAATTGCCACGGCATATATGATTATTAATTGACTTTAAAGTTTTATCTAATTTTTGTATTGTTGATAATGCCATTTTATATTTTCCTTTTGTATTTGACGTTATTGTCGCGAATTTTCAACTAAATTTTAGGTATATAGTGTATAGCAGTCAATAAAATTATACAAAAATGTCGATTAATTTAAGAATGTGTTAAAAAACAGACGCTTATGTAAATAAATTATTTTCGTTATTGCGCACTGCAACATGGTTTTCTGGCATAGTACTTGCTAGTAAAACATGTTTAGCAAACAATGTAGTTTGGTTGATTTTTTGACAGTAAAAGCAATTATTTCACCCGATAGTTTAATTTGATAAAAATCAAGCTATTGTTGGCTATAATCCAATTTATGAAAAATATCATTTTTCCAATTATCGACCTTATTTTGACTATTAAAGGATTTTATCCCAAAAATCCTGCCAAGTCGGCTACAGCCCGCGTAAACAGTGGCTTTCAGCCCGATTGCTCATTTTTTGAACAGCAAAAATTCTGAAAAAGCCAAAAAACCACCTTTTTAGCTCATTTTTATAAAAGGGTGTTTTGCCCAGAAAAATTTTTGAGATCGAAACTGCCTGACAGATTTTTGATCTGCTTTGCTATTGGATTAAACTGAAACCAAAGACTCCCTGGTTGTTTATGAGTAGTGACAACATAATAAAAAACCACCACACAAAAATAGAAAGCTCTTTTTAAAATTACTATGCTGTTTTCATGCAGTGCCTTGTGGGCGGCAATCCACCAACAATCTGGAGCAACCCGTCAAAAGCCATATAAGCCCGTTAGCAGCAATTCTCTGTTTAATCTGGATACATTGCCCTAGTTAACTTCAAAGAATTGTCATAGAGTCGCGTATAAGCAATCAGATACCCTTTCAAACAGTATTAAACAGTGGTTTTGCAGCAATTCCCTGAGTGACCAGAAATAATCTGCTGACAATAATCAGGAAATTATCAGGAAATTGCCACCAATATTATTTGGACTATTCTGGAAATGTTCAGGCATAAAAAAAGCAGCATTTCTGCTGCTCTTTCTGGCGAGTGCTAATATTGAAAAAAGTAATCGGGGTATTTCAAATTGAAAATTTAGCTTTTGGTTTTCAAATTATAGGTATTAAACTCATAGCCTTTTTTTACCATTGTACAGTTACCAGATTGATCAACCATTACATACATCTGCTGTCTAATCCAATAGGATACCTGAGATTGTGAACACCCCAGAAAAGCAGCAAGCGCCTTTTTGGGGATGTCGTTATCAGCTAGATGGACTGATAATTTGGTTAGTCTATAGCTCATAAATCACCTCCATTCATTTCTTTAGCCCAAATCAAAACGGGCATTATTTCAATCAAATTTTCGCAACTTAAAACAGTATCTGGACTATCACCGTCAAGATCCCGTTTAACCAGATAAAATCTATTTTCTGCTGCATCTTCTCTGTTACATGGTGCTATCGCATCAATAAACAAAACATACTCATGGTCACCGCTGCGATTAATCACATAAGATGGGCATACATCATTTTTACTGGTATGATTTTCAAAACCATCTAATATTTCAGAGTCAATATCAGCAGTGTATACATTGGCGTTGAATAAATCGTTTATCATTTCTTGGTAAGAATATTTCATTATCTGCCACCTTTTAGCTCATCATTTATTTCATCAGCCATAATAAATAGGTAGTTTGAAATTGAGTCAATTGCATAATTCATCAGCACCTTGTTTTCAGCGGATTTTAAGGCGCAGCCCGTCAAACCCCTGCCATATATTTTTGCCCAATTAATGACCTCGCCATAACTATCCTCAATAGTGATAGTTTTTAGTGTGTGCGGTGCTACCGGCCTTGAAATGCTGTACTCGACAAGCATATTTTTGCTATCTGCCGTCACCTCTACCCATCCAGACAGGTATTTAAAAGTGTAATTTAATTTTTCCATTATAACGCCCCTTTAGCCAAAATAATAAAAAGCTAATCGGTCGATAAGCTGACCGATTAGCCATGTTAGTGTTAACAATATAATAATAGTCATTATACCACCTCAAATATATGGCAGTCCGACAACATCCAGCTTTCTGGATAACGACTTACAAGCTCTGACGGAATGCTCATTTCTGGCATCGTAATATTCAATATCACCGTAAGATTCCATCACGCTAAACATAGCCCGCCAAAAACCCTGCTGTAATGTTCTATGTTTATTGGTGATTTTCTGTAAAAACAAATCGGCTATTTCCTGATCTGAACTTCTGTTCAGGTGATGAAAAATAACGTCCATTGCATTGTCTATTTCTTTTTCCCGTTGGTTATCCTGTTTTATCAGGTTAATCTGGTGCTTGGTTAATGTACTCATAATATAATTTCCTTTTTAAAAAATGTTAACGGGTTGTTTCACAGCAAAAAAGCACTGTTGGATAGACACCTTAATGCCTATCTCAACAATGCTCTCTATGCGGCTTCAGCTTGCGCTATACGCGACCATTGACGGTCAGACATAGTAAGTATCTTGCTACCGATGCTTTCAAGCTCAGTCGCTCTATCGTAGCCTATGGAGTCATCATTTGCCTGTTCTGTAACAGCATTGAGCATACCCCATTTGGAATAATTCTGATCTTTAATTAGGGATTCCAAAACACCATCTGTTTCTGACTGTCTGATGCCCACTTCTTTGGCTAATAACTCAACAGCGGGCACTGGGTTAACAACTTTTTCAGACTCATTGGCGAGGCGCAATTTGTCACCCATCTGTCGGCTGAAATCCTGAGAAGCAATTGCCTTCAGCATATCAGTGGTTTGACCGATTAAAGCCCGATCTTCTAATACTCTGGTTTCATCAGAAATAATTGAGAAGTCTACACCCTCGATTAATTTGCCACCTAAATGAGAACGCTTGAAGTTGAAAGCATCAATGCCACCGAAATGACAACCGTTATCGCAAAAAGAGCGCCAGAAAAATGCCTGTAACGCAAGTGACCCGTGACCAGTCTCACTATTGGATAACATAAATCCTGGACGAATTATATCGGGTGTACCTTTGGCAGTGATTCCAATTTGCTGTGCCAGACTGTCATCTGGGAAAAGTACCTTCAGATACATTTTTGAATCAGTAATATTTGATGACAGCAATTTGGTTTCAATATCACCATTGATGATACTGGGCAGGGTATGCTCCAATACTGGGGCATGATCAAGGCGCTTATAGCTATTAGATAGAAATGCTCTTAATTCGCCATTCAGTGTACGCAGCATACGGGTGTTTGGCTCTTTTTTGAACATGTCGTTGACCAGACCGTATAAATGCTCCGGATAATCAGCCAGTATACGGAAATAGTGCTTGGTTGGAATTTGAAGACGGGCAGCAATTTGTTTATGGGCATTATCAGTGATCCCGAATTGCATAGTTTGATCAGGATTAGCGATTTGGATTTTCAAACCAGATTCAGTTTCAATAAATTCAGCTTTTTGTGTATCGGCTACAAAATCTTGTTTGGTTTTATTTTGGTCAATTACTGTAGTAAGTAGAGACTCTAAGTTCATTGCAGTTTGCATAATAATTTCCTTTCCTTTTTTAGTTTTGGTTTGGGGCATTGCTGCCCCGTTATTAATTTAGTTATTTTACTGAGTAGGCATTTCTGCTTGCATAACTTTTAAGTTATTAATGTTTCAATTTCCTTTATACGCCTATACAAGCAATAAAGCAACACATAAATGTAAATTAATTAAACATAGTTGTTATTACTTAAACAGAATCATTATTTTATCAGGCTTTTTATTTACTAATGATATTATGATTTCTGAGCAGAAAATCTGATTAAATCAATATTTCTGTTTATATAAATAATTCAATTTATTTATATCTTTCGCTTTATTTATTAAATCCAATTAATTCCAGGATTTCATCGAGAAACCACCTTTTTAGCTCATTTTTATAAAAGGGTGTTTTGCCTAGCAAAATTTTTTGAGTCAAAGTCGAGCCGAAAAAAAGCGAGAACTTGTCTCGCTTGGTTTGGTTTGGAAATTAAATATTGATTTAGATCAATGTTTATTATTGCGCTTTTTCCGTTCCTTTTGGTGTTCTGAATCATCAATCAAGGCATTGTCTCTGACGTACTCATCCACTGCCGCAGCAATTTCTTCATCGGTCAATGCGTATCGATTAGCATGGGATTCTGGATAGCAGCTAGGGCAGTCTGGATCGCCACACTTAAGCATTTCCTGAAGTTCGTCAGGTAAGTTAGCCAGAATGCTCTGCCAACTATTGGGATCATCAAAAGCGCTCTCCTCAACCTCTTCCCGAAACATTACTGACAAATCGTTGTAAAGGATCTGCGCCTGTGAGTAGGTTAGCTCGATAAGTTTTGGTTCGGTTTCTCCAACATTTATCACTATGGTTTTTATCATTTTTTGCTCCAGTTAATAAAGGTCGCTCCCGTGCAAGGGGGCAACTCGAAAAAAGAAAACGGGGTATTTGAAATCGAAATTTTGAATTTTGGTTTTGAAAAAAAGCCCCGTAAAGGAAACGGGGCAAATATATATAATGAAAACCAATATTAAAATAAGATACAACAATATGAAAAAGGAATTAAACATATTGTCATACCTTAAGCGCATAGTACCGCACCTCGCCTTTCTTTTCAAGCCCTGTCATATTAACGCCTATCGCGCCTTGGTCTTGCAAGTCGTTTAACACCTCATTACGATTTTTTATCGCCATACCTTTAAACGGAAAAATTTTATTCATATCAGTACGGCTCATACCGTTGTGCAGCGTTTCTCTAATCGCCTCAAGGCAGTCATTGCGTTGCTTGTGTTTCGGGTCTTGCGTTGAATACCTGTCTATCAATGCCGCCAATTTCTTGCCGTGATATTGCACGAACGATATGCACCACTGCGCCAGTTCGGTTGTAATAACTGGCTTATACGGATCTTCAAATGCCGCTAAACCCACGCAAAGTCTTCGGGCGTTTTCCAACCAACGACATGATACGTTCCTCATGAACTCGTTGTGTTGGTATTCGTCATCAAGATAGTCATCGAAATCAAAGAATAGATTACTTACTTCGGTGGAGATGTTAATTATTTTTGGGTCGGCTTTATTGGAATATGACCGACTCATATCCTCAAGATTACCCATGTTCCCGTATTTAAGCTCATCGCCCCTATCAACTACCGCCTCACAGTGCTTGATAATCCAGTCCGGTATTCCCAACTCGATCTTTCTGCGCTTGGTTATTCTGTCGTTTCTGGCATCCATCACGATAAGCCTATTAAGGAAGCCGCCCTCAACATGGCTCGATGTCAATGCATCCACGAACTGTTGTGGCGTGGACATACCAAGCATGGTTAAGCAAGGGTTATGGATAGGCTCAGCCCGTAAATCCTTCTTGGTGTTCTGACCATCAGGCATCGCGTAACTACGCCCTCCCCACACACCCCTGCTATCTGAATACACTTCCTTCATTGCTTCAAACGCCTCAGAGTCCCGACCATTGCCTTTTAAGCCTCTGGCTAATTTATCGCCAAACTCATCGATGACAGAGATCCTAACGGGGCTTTGTATCAGGTGCGCTCGTAGCGCAGCCTCTGATGTAAAGCTGCTGCCCCCAAACACATCTTTCAAGCTTTTCTGATTAGACTCAAGAAGCACTTTATGAATGCATTTTTTAATAAAATCTTTACCAGTACCAGTGCCTGCAATGAGGCAACCCATGATAGGCGAGAAGTTTCCTCGCTCATTCTCCATAAACACTCTTGATGCTGCGCCACAAGCAAGAGTGATTGCCCCTAGTAATGCCACCTGTCTCGATGACTTTGGCGCTGTGCTTTCCATCCACTCAGCCACTGACTGTACGTTCGTGCAAGGTATGGTTTTTAACAACTCAGGCGTGGTGGATAACAAGTCCTTGCCATCCCATATGCGTAACTCGGCACGTTCTGGCACTTGGAAGCCCGCTTTAACGAATCTATCTAGCACTGCTTTTGCTCTCTTACCTTCGCCTTCATCTTCAGCACACCAGATATCATTGAAGTCCATACCAACCAGTTCAGGCATTGCTATAAAGGTATCGGGGAATTTATCCCTACATTTTTCCGCTGCCTTAACGCCAGTTTCTGATGCGTCATTATCAGCACCAATAAACACGGTCTTGCCATCAACCAATTTTCTGGTGCTGTACATCACTGGCAGCAAGTTGCCTGAGTCAAAACAAACCACTACCGCACAGTTCAGCGCCAGAGATATTGATGCGCCTGTGGCAAATCCCTCGCAGTATACTATCGATGGACTCGACTCGACATCACCGATGATATGGAAGTTACCTTTCTTTACTGCGTGTTTCTTGAATAATTTAGTGCCACTAGAATTAATGCGTTGCCAGTTAACAGTCTCGCCTTTAACATTATAGATAGGCAGAACCATGTCAGCAGCATTCTCATCAAGTACACCTGCCACCCCCATCTTAAATACCTCGACCTGTGCAATAATGGCTGATATCTTTTTATCAGCAAAGTACTTATGCTTGGTTAACCTTGGCAACGCACTGATTTTAGATTGAACATATTTTGTGGCAGCGGCAGCAAGAATCTCTCGCTCTTTCTTCACCGCCTCTGCGTGTTCCTTCATACGAGCATTAATTTCTGCTATCTCGCTTTGTGATGGCTTGCCGCTTAAGAAACCCGCCCAATTAGTGTGACCGCCTAGTCGCCAATCACCATATGAACCGAAGGCAGCATCACCGCTTCTCTTGAAGTAATACCATCCTGGTTTTGTACTAGGTTTGCACCCATCTACATCACAGCGCATAGGCTCGGTGTCTGTTTCGACTAACCCATCGGGCAGTTGAAATCCGGCATCGATTAATATACTGGTAAATTCATTAATTAAATCACCAGTGGTCTTAACATGTGTGCTTGGCTCATCAAACACATGAAAGTATTCGGGTAGTTCTGTTGTTGGTTTTTTTACTTCTTCTTTCTGCTCTGTTATTGGTTTGTCATCATCGAGACTGACTTTTGCTTCTGCAAGCCAATTCATAAGCTACTCCTTATTATTGTTGGTTATAGCTTATGATTATTTACGTTCTTGTCGCTCATTCTCCAGTAATACGTCCCTCGCTTTGATTTTGCCACCAGATACTCGTTCGATCTGCAAGGCGTTGCTTGCGGGGATTGTGCCTTTTTGTGACCAATTATATACGTTTTGTGAGGAGGTGTTCATTGCCTTAGCAAGCTCTGCTTTGCCCCCAAAGTGGGTAATTGCGTTATTAATACAGCCTTGATTATCAGTTTGCGTCATTTTTCTTTCCTTATTAAATAAAAAATGTAGTTCGAGTGATGGATACTAAACGCATTTTGATAAAATTACAATATAAACTAAATATTTTCTTTACAAGACATAAAATTAGGCGTACTATCAAATCTCCCTTCGGGGACTACAATTTAATCAAAAGGAAACGCTATGAATATTGAACTATTACAGCGTATCTCAGAACTTGAAGCAATCAAGTTAGAGATATCAGCGCTAAACTCACAAAAACTCGAAACAGAAAACCTCATCCTCGCCCTTGTTGATAACGACAAGCTAGAAGGCGGCAAAACCCTTAAAGATGAAAACGTCAGCGTCACTGTAACCAATGCGGTTACTCGTACCTGTGACTTTGAGAAACTTCATATGCTTGGTAAAGAATTGCCGCCAGACCTTCAACTTATCTGCATGAAGCAATCGCTTGACCTAAAGAATCTGCGAGTAGTTGAAAAGACTGCCGGAGAACGATTCAAGGCAGCATTGGGCGAAGCAATCACTGTTAAGCCTCGTAAGTCATCTGTTACTTTCAAGCGATTGCAGTCGTGATGGACTACGACAATCTGATACTTAGAAGCATAAAAGTATCAGAAGTTGATGAATGGTGCGACTTGAATCCGTCAAGAAATTATGACGAAAGCAATCGTGATGAAGGTGAACGTGAGTTATTTTATAAAATGATAAGTGATGCTCTCGTTCGCAAAACAGAGACAGTAGACAATCTAACGGAAGTTGTACTGCATCTATCACATCGCATCAAATATCTTGAAGCACACGTTGAACAAATAACTGGACAAGCATAGGAGAAAACCAATGGCATTTGATTTAAAGTCCATCCAAAGGACTAAACACAAAACACCGCCAAGAATATTAATTCATGGTGGCGAAGGTGCAGGTAAAAGCACTTTCCTCTCAGAGTGTCCTGACTCGATATTTATCCAGACTGAAGATGGTTTGAATGGTATTGACTCTCAGGCATTTCCACTCGCTAACGTATTCACTGATGTAATTGAGCAGCTTAACGTACTGGTTACTCAGAAGCATGAGTTTAAAGCAGTGTGGATAGACTCAGCCGATTGGTTGGAACGTCTTATCCATGCAAAGATATGCTCCGACCAAAATGTAACCATCATCGACAAAGCCTCTGGCGGATTCGGTAAAGGCTACACTGAAGCGCTGGGGCTATGGCGGCAGATCCTTTCGGGGCTTGATATACTGAATAAAGAGAAAGGTATGTACGTTGGATTAACGTGCCACTCTCGCATACAGCATATTAATGATCCGGAATTTGAAGAAGGGTTTGACTGCTATCGGCTCAAACTGCATTCACCCAAATCAGGCAATGGTTCTCTTGAGCTACTGTCGGAATGGGCAGATATAATCGGGTTCTGCAAAATCGCTTACCGCATTGGTGAGTCTGAAGTTGCAAAAGCTGACGTAAAGAAGTTAAAGAATGTTGCACAGGATAGATTTTTATGTCTGAATCCAACAGCAGCGTACTTGGCTAAAAATAGATATTCTCTTAAAGAGGATGTCAAATTAGAACAGGGTAAAGGATGGAAATCTTTTATCTCACATTTAACAAAAAACCAATAGGAAATTATAATTATGGGTAACTTAGATTATCAAGCCACTGATGATGTGGTCAGCGACTTCTCCCCGCTGCCAACAGGGAAATATCTTGCTTCGATTGTTGAGGCTGAATTAAAGCAAACTAAAGCGGGAACTGGTTCTTATGTCCAGTTGAAGTTTGAAGTCATGGATGGGGCTTATAAAGGTCGTTGGGTATCTTTCATCAACATCACTTTTACCAATCCAAACTCAACTGCTCAAGAGATTGGTCGTAAGCAACTCAATACGTTGCTCAAGGCAATTAACTTACAGGGCATTCAGGATACTTCTGAGCTTACTGGTCACGCTGTAGTGATTGATGTGAACATTAAGCAGCAAGAAGGTTACTCGCCTCAGAACGAAGTGAAGAACTACTTCCCTGTCGATGGTACACCAGCAGCACCCACAGTACCCTCTCAAGCAGCACCAGAACCTACTGCTCAACCTACACCTACCAGTGATGCACAGCCATCATGGGCACAGTAAGGAAAATCATAAGGCACGAACAAGTGCCGCCAAATAAAGGGGGCAGACCTAAAAAATCTGCCCCACCCCAACGTTACTACGGTAACAACCCAATCAGCGAAGAGCAGTACCAAATCAATAAAAAATATATCGCTGAATTAAAAAGGAGCTTTTTATGAAAGCAGCAATATTTATCATGGCATTCGCCACGTTCCTAATGACGATAACCATATACATTGAATTAAAAACCATCAACGACACCAAGCCAACCTGTGAGAACTCAGGATTGGGCGTACAAAAAGCCATTATCGTTGATCACGCAACAGCAAATATCACTATCGTTTGTGAAAAGGACGGTGAGTGATGGGCAACTTGGAAACCGAAAACCTAACAAGAAAACTTATCTTCAAAGCATGGGAAGATAATGCTGATAACGAATTTAGACCGCACTTAGGCGCATCAATCATTGGGCGTAAATGTGAGCGGCAACTGTATTATTCATTCAGATGGGCTAAGACACCATCCTTTCCAGGAAGGGTGTTGAAGCTATTCAACAGGGGGCATACTGAAGAGGAGCGCTTTGTAGCCGATTTAAACTCCATTGGGTGTAACGTCATGGAATTTGATGCCGATGGCAACCAGTGGCGTTTTGAGGACTGTAAAGGGCATTTCGGTGGTTCTGCCGATGGTATAATAGCATCGGGTGTTCCCGAAGCACCGAAATCGCCCCATATCGTTGAAATGAAAACCCATAGCGAGAAGTCGTTTAATGACTTGGTGTCAAAGGGTGTTAAAGAGTCAAAGCATGAGCATTTCATCCAGATGAATACCTATATGGGGTTGTCTGGGCGTAAATGGGGTGCTAAGTTCCATATCAAACGCGCTTTATATATGGCAGTCAACAAAAACAATGATGACTTGTATTGTGAGCGCATTCGTTTTGATCCTGATATATTTGAAGAAACAATGGAAAAAGCAGAGCATATTATCTTCTCTGATATATGCCCTCCACCAATGCCACAGGCATCAGCCCAATGGTACGAATGCAAATTCTGCGATTATTATGGCGTGTGCCATCAGAAGAAATTCCCTGAAGCAAATTGCCGTACCTGTGTATTCAGTACGCCAGTTAAAGATGGTAAGTGGGAATGCTCATGTAAGTGGCACGATGAGGACAACAAGACTATAGCTTTATCAGACACTGACCAAAAAAGTGGATGTGGTAACCACCTATATTTGCCAAGTCTTATCGACACATGGGCAACCCCAATCGATGGTACAAATGAGTCGATAGTTTTTGAGGTGAAAGGCACTGACGAGCAGTTCGTTAATGGCTTTGGTGACGGTTATATTTGCAGCAAGAGATTGCATAGGGATGGTTATGAAACTCCGTAACTACCAACGCAGAGCCATCGACTCGCTCGATGGTTACTGGCGTGAAAAAAAAGGCAGTCACCCTATTATAGTTGCCGGAACTGGCTCTGGTAAGTCAGTTATTCAAGCATTTTTTATCAAGGAAACCATCAAAGCATATCCCACTGCAAGAATACTCTGTGTCACCCATGTAAAGGAGTTGATAGAGCAGAACCATGAGCGGTTTCATGGCATTTGGCATGACGCCCCTTCTGGTGTGTACAGTGCCGGATTAAAGAGGCGTGACGATGCTCAGATAATGTTTGCGGGCATTCAATCTATCTACAAGAAAGCATTCGACTTTGATAAGTTTGATTTGCTGATGGTGGATGAGGCACATCTGATCCCGAAGAAGGGAACGGGTATGTACAAGACGTTTATTGATAATCTACTGATGGTTAATCCAAAGATGAAAATCATTGGGCTTACTGCATCACCATTCAGGTTGGATGGCGGTTCGTTAATAGCAGGTGACGGTGCGTTGTTCGATGGGTTATCATGTCACATCACTATCAAAGAATTGATAGAGCAGCACTTCCTTACTCCACTCACTGCTAAAGAAGGAATCGCACACATTGAAACCAGTAAACTCACCACACAGAACGGGGAATATCGGACGGCAGATGTTGAAAAGGCGTTTGCGGAAAACTCGACCACCGATTTGGCGCTCTCGGAAGTCATCGAACTTGGAAAAGAACGTAAGTCATGGATGGTGTTCTGCGCCTCAGTAAAGCATTGCAATGAGGTTGCTGAGAAGTTAAACGAACGAGGTATACCAACCATAGCAGTGCATGGTGAGCTACCCCCGAACGAAAGAGAAAAAGCAATCGGGGGTTTCAAAAACTATGAATACCGATGCATTGTATCAGTGAATATCCTAACCACTGGATTTGATGTTGAGCAGGTAGATATGATTGCCTTGATGCGCTCTACTCAATCGGCATCCCTGTACCTACAGATTTGTGGTAGAGGTATGCGTTTATGCGAAGGTAAGAGCGATTGCTTGGTACTTGATTTCGGTGAGAACATTTTAAATCACGGAGCAGTGGACGAGATAGTTGAGAGACAGTTGGAGATGGGTGGTAGGCGCAAAGGAAAGAAGGGTGAGCCAGTGTTAAAGCGATGCCCCTCCTGTGAGTTCATGTGTTTTGCTGCGACTCGTATATGCCCCAATTGTGGTGACAAGTTTGATATCAGCACGTTACCTAAAATCCAACAGGAGGCAGCACGACTTGCTATCCTGTCAAGCGAACGTGAGAAGCGCGAAGAGTGGTTTGATGTCACTGGCGTTACTTATGACATACATAACAAACCAGGAAAGCCATCGAGTATGAAGGTGAGTTACTTCTCAGGTAATTTGCAGTCGTTCTCTGAGTGGATCTGCTTAGACCATCAGGGCTTTGCCAGAAAGAAAGCAGTTCAGTGGATAAAGGAAAGAGCAGACGTTAACGACTCATTGTTATCGACTGAAGAAATGGTGCGCTTTGGCAAGAAAGGAAAAATAAGAGAACCCGACCAGATTAAGGTGCTAACGGGGAGAAAATACCCTGAAATAGTCGGATTCTCTTTTGTTTAGTGGTTATCAGGTATTGCCATCACTCAAGTGAATTGTCATGCAATTCAGCCATTGCTTTATTGTAGGCGTTACCCCATATTTCTTTTTTGCAACCATACCATTTTTTATAACTCCGCCTGTCAACATGAACGAATGACGCATACATTCCATAGGTTGTCCACCCAGAACTAGCGAGGATGATTAGGAAATCTGCTCTATCCATGCCGCTTGGTATCGGCAGATCAAATGCTATTTTTAAATGCTGACTTTTTAATTTGCCGCCTACTGACGAATTGTGAGATCTACACCTGTGCGCTGATGTCGGTGACAGTGGTCTGCCCAATAAGTTTCTGGTTTTCTGTAACAGATCTAATGAGTAGGGGTCGTGCCAATATTCACCGCAGCATTTACAGGATAATTCCTTTGGAGTAAAATTCTCCCAATGCCATTCGCTTTTATAATCACTGTAATGCTTAAACATCATTTGTGCAGTTCGTTGTGTGATTCGACAAGATCGCGATTTGATTTGTGCCTGATAAAGCAGCCTTTATAATTTCTCCCCAGTTTGCGTTTAGTGCTTTCCGACATCAAACTTTTTTCATCTTCAGTCAATTTCTCGAATATGCACTGGTCACCTAATTCTAGAGGCTCGTGTATAACGCGATACCTGTCAACGCACCCGTTAGATGTAATTGTCGTAATCAGAGCCGTCATTATCGCTAATACCCTCATCTCGCGCCTCCTCTATCTTTTTTTTATCAGCAGAAATGTCTTCCCTTATTTCCTCGCGCTTTTCATGTCCCTTGTTTTCCTCCCTTAACTTCTTGTTTTGAAAAGTCAGAATTTTCAGCATTATTAATGCGCCAGAAATTAACACGCCAATAGCAGCGTATATATACATTTTAATAGTATTAAACATTGGCTTTTGTATGTGACCTGCCATAATATGTGGCAGCGGTTGCGCCCAATATTAACGACATACCAGAAAAGTCAGCAACACCAAAAACAATCCCACCGTAAATAATTCCACTTGTTGCCATCTTAAAAAGAACCACCGCAAGCGTTGCCATGTACGCTGTTTTTGCGCCACAAACCTTTCCGTCAGCATCTTTTATCATCATCACCAGTTACCTCGTTGAATTAATTTATCCCAGAGCCTTTTTCTACTGCGAGCCTCTGATACATAACCTCCTTTATCTACCCATTCCGCTAACACCCTATCACTGGATTGAATTGAAATTGATCCATTTATCGTGGTTCGACTAGCCTCACCCATAAATCGAGCAATGTAATTATTCCATGATGAGTAGTTTGCAAAGTGTTGTATTCTTTCCATTAGCTGTCCTTTCTCGGCATATTTCGGATTATTTCCAAAAGCAACTCCGCGTTTTTATCAATTTTCTCGTCTATTTTATTAGTCTGTTCCTGAAGTTGCTCAACGTCAGCTTTAACCGCCTGTATCTGAATGTCTTTATTTTCAAACATTTGCTCTACAGTTGTTTTGTGGATTCTGTCTCGCGTTGAATCGGCTACCTCCCCCTGCAATTTCTCAACATCTGCTCGAAGATTTGTGTAACCAGTAACGCCTGATATGAACGCCAATGTTAATGCAATGAGAGTGCTGACCGTAACCTCCTTTGACAAATGCCAATGTCGCTCCCTTCGATCGCTTCCACTGTAATTAGTCATTATTTTTTATCCTTATTTCTGCCACAATGGCTGCAATCATGAGGCTCTATAAAGATTTCACAAATTTTATCCGCTATCTTATAGCGCAACATGTCTGGCGTTATTTTTGTATCGCACCTGATTATCTGTCTCAACCTGTGAGAAAGCGTCACATCGTGCATCCTCATGCCCCGTTTTATATCAGGCAACTGCCAAAAAATTAGCGTTGCCCAAAAAACATTCCATATCACATCGAGCAGCCAACCAATTATGCCGATGGGTAAAAATAAATAAACAAAAGGTTTGGGATAACCTTTTACTCTCATAATTATAATAAATAGTACCCACGTTAGCAAAAATATACACACACCCGATGTTATGTATAGCATTATATAATTATCTATCATGCAATCTCGTCCCCACGCACATCGCCCAATGATGTTGTTGCTACCCAACTATGCCCGTCCCTGTCAATTGCGTCACCACCATTACCGCCTGATGTTGATAGACTAAATTCAGAAAAACCATCGTTTCCATCATTACCCAATCCACCGCCTGCTCCGCCTCTTGCAATATCATCCCACCAAGATGTTGTTCGCACTCCACCGCCACCACCTCCCGATGTTTTTGTGCCGTCCTCAGAATCTGAAAGCAACGTTCCGCTTATAGCCGCCCAAGTGATGTTTTTTAATCCTGCTGAATTTCCTGCTCCACCGCCACCGCCTGCCCATCCACTCAATGACGTAGTTATGCCACCACCACCGCCACCGCCACCACCACCGATAACACCGCTATTGGTTAATAAAACGTCATGCGCCAATTTTAACGCAAGACCGCCATCACCACCCTTGCCGACAATGAAAGCGCCCGATTGAATGATGATAGTCACTGTTACGCCCGTTTTATCTGTCCATGTGCCTGTATCACAAGCCGCTGATAATGAGGTTGAGCCTATTACAACAT
>Ga0098051_1000065_pt1 | contig 40764 bp, 54 predicted proteins | sample 14BtaG_FD_77069 | JGI IMG/M metagenome (GOLD analysis project Ga0098051, IMG submission 77069) | Marine viral communities from the Subarctic Pacific Ocean - 14B_ETSP_OMZ_AT15311_CsCl metaG | ecosystem: Environmental > Aquatic > Marine > Oceanic | place: Pacific Ocean | collected 2015-01-18 | reverse complement strand
TTCTCCACTAATAGTAGTACTACCACTTGCAGTTAGCACGTTGTTATTAGTCATTCCAGTAACGCTTGTGATCGTACCAGAACTACCACTAACTTCACGCATAGTTCCGTTATCATTAATCCATAACGTATTATTTGTGTAATCCCAAGCTAGTTCATAAGGCCAAACACCGTTTGACCCATCGGAACCTGCTACGGGTGTACCATCACCACGTTTTATTTTTAAACCATTAGCCATTATTAGTTAGCGTATGTGCCTAAATCCCAAGCAACATTTGTAAGAGTAGAATTATCTATATTAGCTACTAAAGCACCTTTTGTAAATCCAGTCATATTACCTGTACTAGATGCAGTAGCAGTAGTAGTACCTAAAGTAAACTTGTCTGCACTTTCATCCCAAAAGAATGTTGCATTATTACCTGTAGAACCACGTTCTATAATAATACCGCAATCATGTGCATTACTTCCTGCTCCACTATTTAATTCCATTAATGGATCACTTACTGTGGTATTAGTACTGTTTACTGTAGTTGTTGTACCACTTACTGTAAGACTACCACTAACTGTTAAATCTTGTGCAATAGTAATACTATTAGCCAATTTAGCTCCAGTAACTGCATCGTTTGCAATATGTGCTGTATCAATAGAACCATTTACATACTGGTCACTATCTACTGAATTAGCTGACATGTGTGCTAAATCTATAGCTCCTGCTGCTATTTGATCACTGTCTGCTGCATCGTCTGCTAACTTAGCATTTGTAACTGCATTAGCAGCTAATTCTTCTGTTGCTACTCCAAGATCTTTAATCTGTACTGCACCGCTATTAACTACAAAATTATTTGTAGAAAATGATGCCTTACCTTTAACAGTTGATGTTGCGACAGGAGTACTAACTTCTAAATCTGTTACCGTTACCGTACTACTTCCTGTTTGTTTTCCAATATATAGTTTACCGCTTGCATTGTCATAAGCTAGCTCACCGTACAATAACGAAGCTGGAGCTCCTGCACTGGCACCATATAAACTTTTTTTAATCTGTAATGTATTTGCCATTTATTTCTCCTCTATGGTTGATAGCTACCGCCATCTATTGTTTCAGTGTCTAGTACAACTCCACTAGCTACACTTATTGTTGTTTGTCCACCAGACTCTGAAGTCTGTATTCCTGTACCCGCTTGTATATCTGATGAAAAATTATCTGCTTCAGTTATAATTACATCTGAAGTACCGTTATCTATTTTTAATTTATTTCCATCGTAAAAAACTAATTTTTTATATACATCTTTAATTTTGTTTGGTCCTGTTAATGTTCCACCCATTATGTTGTCACTCCTATATCTTCATATGTTGGTTCAATTACATCTACTACATCGCTATAACTAGCATCGCCAGGTATAGAAACATTGTTAAAAGAATATACATTTCTTGTTACATCTGTATAAATACTACTACTTGGATCTGTTATATTTATTAAGGTAACATCTAATGGTATTGATGTGTCTACAAAATTACCATCAGTGTTATCATTAAAGTGTTGTATTAAAGAATCAAACGATACATTAATATCACTAAACGCAGCTAAGCCAAAGTTTCCTTTTTTCCAAGTATTAGCCATTATTTTTTCCTATTAACAATTTTTTTTATTTTACCATTAACAGTTCTTGCGAATGTATGTGTTTTAGTCTTACGTATAAATGTACCAAAGTGACGTTTACCTCCCCACATCCAGCTTACTTTCTTAGCCATACCTTATCCTCCTACCATTTAACTTTGTTAGCCCAGTATGCTGCAGAACATTTACCCTTAGCTATGTTCTTTGCATGTCTTGCTTTAAAACTTTTACGTCTCGCCTTAGACTTAGCATCTGTTTTTTTACCAGCAGTGCTAACTCCTTGTTGCCCAAATCTAATTACTTTACCATTAGGGCATCCAGCACCTTTAGCTACAACTACATGTGACTTAGTCTTATGATTAGGAGTTCTTTTAGGTTTGTTATAACCGCTTACCCCCACTCTTTTTAATCTTGAATCTACTTTTTTAGCCACAGTTAATAACTAGTTGGTTTAATTGTTCTCATTCCAGACACTCTACCTCTATTAGTAAACGCCTTTCCTTCTTTAATTCCTTTTTCAAATTTACGTTCAAAGTATGGTGCCATCTGTATCATATCAGGTTTTGTTTCATAACCTAACTGAATAGCTTTGTCTACTAAATATTGATGAAACTGTGTAGGCAATTCACTTTGTTCTGTCATAGCACTAGTATCTGCATCGAGTGTATTAAAATGATCTGCTTTCTTATGATAAAATAATGTAATAGTAAGTGCTTTATCTACTGAAACAAATCTATTTTTTACACTTCTTAAAGGGTCGTATAAAGCAATACCGATTGAGTCACGTTCAAACCAATACACATGTTGTTTTGTAGTTCTTGTAAATACTCTATTGTAATTTGGCATTATGTTAAATCCCTATATTCTGGTCTACCCATTAATCTTTTAATATCTTTTACATTACCTTCTTCATCTTGTAAGTCTACTGATTTAACTTCTAATATAGACTCTTTTAACCCGTAATATCTTTGATTAGCAACAGTATTGAACTGCGTAGCTTCATCTAATATTAAAGTTCTAGAGCAAAACTCGTCAGATGCTTCGTTTAATAAATGTACAATTTCATTTGTACCAAGATCTGGGTGATGCCTTTTAACCATATCAACCATTTGTTGTAGCTTCATCTTGCACTCCTTGAATTTGTGGTGGCATATATTGTGTTATAAATGTTAATAAATCATTTATTACTAACTGATATTGTTGAACATACCAATTATAATCTTGTACTACTTCTTGTACTGCTAATTGATATGTTTGCATTTCTTCGTTAACTTGCTGTCCATAAGACTCTATTTGAGATTGATAATTTTGCACTTCTAATGCTTCTTTTTGAGAACTAATTTCAGCTTGTTGAATTTTTTGTTGAAGATCTGTTTGATAAATTTGCAACTCTTTATTAAACTCATTAACTTCATCTTGTATGTCATTAGAATGTTTTTGCAAAGCTTGATTATGTTTTGTTAGTGCTATGTTTGCTAACTCTACATCTTCATTTGTTAAATAATCATCTACTCCTAAAGCCCCTGGTCCTGTATAATCAACTGTTAATGTTGTTTTTCCATATGATGGAGCAGTGCCTAAACTACCAACAGTAGTTGTCCCTACAGTGATAGCACTAGGAGGACTTACATCACCTGGAGTTAAAGCTCTTAACGTTGCATTTCTATTTACCATAAATAATCTCAATAATTCTTTTGATGCGTATAATACTACACCCCTATTTAACTCAGAAGGAAAATTAGATATAGTGCTTTCTCCATGTGCTACACTTAAATCTGGTGTTATATGTTTAACATCAGCTGTTTGATTAGCTGTAGGTTCTGGTATAACACTTAAAACATTATTAGCTACATAGTACTTAGGGTCTAATTTACTTGTATAATATATACTATTTACATCTTCGTATTGTCCTGCTTTAAATTCTGGCACCTCTAAACATTGCCTAGATTGACCACTAGAATCAGCATCTTTCCTAGTAACGCTGACTATATCTAAAACATTAGACATTGGTAACTGTGGAGATACATTATTTAATGTAGTAGATTGAGTTAATCTATTTCTCCATTGAGGAAAAGTCATTAATGCTTTTGTAATAAACTTTACACCTTCAACTAAATATAAATTAGTTTGAGTTGTTAAGTCAGGAGTATCTATGTCTCCTACTATAGCTTCTATTTCTGTTTTAAAACTCATCTATTTCATCCCTATTTTTTTAAGTACATCTTTCATTAATTCACCTCTTAAATTATGTGTACCTGCAGCTGCTTTTTTAGCTCTTCTTAATTGTCTTGCCTCTAATAATTTTTCAACTCTTTTGCTTTGTGCAAATTTTTGTGCAGCTTTAAATCCTTTATAAACTACCTTTGGTCCTCTTATACCTGGTAAAGCAAGCGTAGCTACTTGTGCTACACCTTTAACTACTTTAAAAGTTACATCCACACCTTTTTTAAAATTTCTTCTAGTTCTATTGCCTTTTACCATAGTTCTCCTTAAAGCGGGGGAGTATATTGCAACTCCCCCAAGTTACTTAACTAAACTGTAACACGGTGTGTGTTTCAGGAAGTTGAATTTCTAGACCTGCTTCTGTAAGAATCATGTCTTTTCTTCCATCTACATCACGTGCTTGAACATTAGTAATAATTTGTGTATCTCTTGATACGCCATTACCAACTAACGGTCTATATGCTACGTTATTTAGATCAATCATTATAGCGGTGTTCTCGTGAGCACCTCTAAATAATGGTTCCATTACAAGGTTTAAATTACCATATAATGTAGATATTCTAGTTACTAGGTGTCCGAAAGAACCTTGTACGTTTTGAATATCCATTCCACTACCAACCTGACTGTTTAACGCCATAGTATTACCTAAGAAAGAAGTTCCGCCTAACTTATTAAAGTAAGACATAACTTTTCTTGAACATAGTACTAGTTTCTCTCCACTGTTTCCAGATTCTGGTGAGAACACGTCTTCCATTGCGTCAATGAAGTGATCGTAGTTAGCTGAAGAGTATTGGAAAGTTTTTACTTTACCATATGCTTCAGTATAAGGTACGATACCCCAGGTTCTACGTACTGGACCTGTTGAAGTGCTTTCGTCAGCAATTCCAACTCCGAATAACATAGCGTGCTCAAGATCCATCTTATGTTCCATAAGTTTTTCTTGATATATTCTCATGTATTCGTTATTTACTCCACGATATCTAGTAGCTAAAGCTGTACCAGAGAATAGAGGTACTGAAGTTTTAAAAATTTGACAGTATCCTTCTCTGTTGTAGAACTCATCGCTCCATGATTCTGGGTCTTCTGATCCTTCAGCAAATGCTGAACCAACTACGTGTCCTTCCATATCTGCGTCAAAGCGTAACTTTGAAGCTGATGCTGGTGTTTGGAACCCTTTAGTTGCTGCGTCTGCACCGTCAGCTGATCTTGTTGCAACTAACTTAAGTTTTAAGAAAGTCATTACAAGTCTTGCTGCTGCTGCATCTGACGATAAATCAGGTGCTGCTGTAATTTTGTAGTATGCTATTGCATCTACGTCTGAACCATCACTACCGTCAGCGTCATATTGACATTGAACAGCAATAATTTGGTTCTCTAACAAAAAGTTAGGTTGTTGATCTGCCACTTCTCTACCGAATTTATCATAGCCACAATCAACATCAAAGTTCTTACCAGATACAATATTGAATCCAGTACCGCCTCCGCCGTAAGCATCAGATACTACTGCTGCTTGCAATGCGAAGTTACGTCTTTGATATTGGTGTCTTTGTTCTAAGAATTTAAATACAGGGTCATCTGTAGGAATCTTAGCGACATTTGATAAATATGTGAAGAAAGGCGATTGTGCGGGAGCTAATTCAGCTACTCTTTCACCAAAGTTGAAAATTCGTCTATCAACATTGATGGAAGTACCTTGAACAGTCTCTCCTGGTGTCAAGCTATATATATTTGACATAGTTCATCTCCTTCGTTAATTGAATGGATTTTTTTTCCTATGATTCGTAATCATAGAATCCATCATTTGATCTTCCACGTTTTTTGATGACTGCACATTAGCACCTGGTTGTACACCTATAGGCGTAGGTATACTAAGCTTCTGTTGTCTTTGTGTCATTAATGCCTGTTTTTGTCGAGCCTCTTGTGTCACTTGCTTTATTTGAGTGACTTCGTTATTTTGCATGCTCATTTTATGTAACCTCACTAAGTTCTCCAAAGATAAAGAATCTGGACGACTCATCTTATCAATAAAATCATTAGCTTGCTGAGGCGTATATTCATATCTAGACTGTAAATCTGAAATTACTTTCTGATTACGTTGAAACTGCTGTTGTTCAGCTACCTGTTTCTCTAGTTGATTACTACGCTTAGCATCTAAATCAGTCATATAATTAGCTAAGTTGTCTATGTACTGCTCCTGTTTACTCAGGAATTTACCCGAGTCACTATCAGGGTCAGCTAGTGCTTCAGAATGATCATACCCAGCAGGCTTGCGAGGTTTAACAGGTTTTTCTATAGTAACTGTTTCCTTAGCAACTGGTTCTTCTGCGGTAGGTTGTTTTGATTTCATAAGTTCTGTAACTTGTGATTTCAGTAAATCTACTTCAGCTGAACGTTTATCAGCTTGACTTTGCCAATACTGATAGCTGTTTGTATCATTCTTTGGATCAGATGTTTCTAAAACTTCATTCTGTTCACCTTGCTCATTTATCATTGGTACTGGTTCAGTTCTTGCAACAAACTGATCAGTTTTGTCTTCACCAAAGACTTGTGCAAAGATGTCATCCTGTGAGGTAGTTTCAGTTGCAGTCTGACTTTCTACCTGTTGCTCTTCTACATTGTCCATTTTTTTCTCTTCTTGCATTATATTTATCTCCTTTCTAACTCTCCATGTCCTGTTCTGTATCTAGCATAGGAGTTATGTCAAACATATTCTCTTCTTCTAGCTCTTCCATTGCAGGTGTGACGGAGTTCATCAGATTTGATTTTGCATCGTTAAGTCTAGCTTTATACAAGCTAGCCGCCATATCAGCTCTGTTAGATACTTTATCTAACTCTCCACTGAATTTTTCTACTTCTAAACGCTTCTTAGCGTGAATCTCTTCACGTGAAGCAGTTTGTAGGTCTCCCTTGACCTTCTTTAATTCTTCTGATAGCATTTGTATAGTCTGTTGCATTTGTTGCATTTGACCAGAGCGTTCCATAACTCCTTCGATATCTACCAATTCTGTCTTTTTTAATACTTCTGTTTGGTCTATTAAGCCCATTTGGAACATTTGCATGTAAGTATTTAATAAAGCCATTCTATTTGTTGGTAATGTAGATCCAGATACTACCACTAAGTCATATCGACCTACGCCAACATCATGAAATTTTTGTACAACCCCATCTTCCATTTCCTTGTAGAAGTTTATTGACTCTTCTTTTTCTAGTCCGTTAGGTTGTAATAGTCTAATTACCTTTTCTTCTGTGTATAATTGTTGTATTAATGGTATTGCAACCTTACCAACTTGATTTAAAAAGTTTTCTATGTCATCTCTTCTAGATTTAATTCTACGCTGGCCAAACTCATCTACAACTAATGTACCACGATAAGTAGACGGTGCACTTGCTCCACTACCCTGCATAAGCTCAAAAATACCAAAGCCGTATTCTAAATCATATTTAGCATCAGCTTCATTCTTATACAACTCATTTGGTAACGGCACTGGGCCAGCAACAATGGGTGCACCCAATTCAGCATCAAATTCAATTACACTAGTACCAGCTTTACTCCACTCCTCTTCAATCTGTCTTAAATCTGCAGACCCCCTAGGAATTAAAAGTTTTACATTAGTACTTGTACTTGCATGTGCTATAATTAATGAACGTATTTTGTTTATATACTCTTGTAAAGGTCTATATAGTCTTACATCGGATTCTGGATAAGGATTACGATGATGTACATTCATTAATGTAACTATAGGGTAATCTTCTGAAGGCAGCATTCTTTTGTATAATAAGTGATCTCCAACAGTAACAATCATTTCTATACAAGGTTTTTGTATTTCATTACAGGTTATTTCACCCATACCTTTTAATTCTTCTAAACTTACTGGTATTAAAGTAGTCGTACTACCTGGTATAGCATCTTCATCTTCTGGTCCATTAACTCTTACAGGGGGTGCTGGAACTGGATTACCCATTTCATCCATCTGAGGATCGGGTATTTGATAGTGAAAAGTTCCACCAGTCTCTATTATAATATCTACTAAACTTGAAACAGCTTCAGGTTCAAAGATAATTATTTCTTCCCCAGTAATCTTTCTTATTTTAATGTAGCTTTTAGCAATGTATTGTTCAAACTCATCTACGTCAAATAAAAATTCTCTTTGAGAGAAGGGTTCGTATACATTATAGTAATATGCTGTTGTTCTAGTATATCTTTCAGTATATCTTCTCTTTGTATGCATACGAGTCTCATCTGTTCCAGAAAACATTTGACCTTCTGTTGCTGCTAAATCGGTAACAGGATAGTCATCTTGATTGTCATCTGGGTTAGATTGTTCTATTATATCCATATATTCTGGATATACAAGCTCTGCATACTCGTCTGTCATGTATTTACATACTAGAATATGTGCAGCATCTCTAGCATAAACATCCTTTGAGTTAGGATCAATGTAAACATCTAAAGGATTTAATGCTTTAATACACACTTCTCCCTTCCCTAAGTCTGCTTGAGGGTCTTGATATACCTGCATAACACCCATACCACCTACATAGTAGTCATCAATAATTCTTTTTAATTCTTCGTCACCACTAGAATGCTGCCATATATATTGAAATAAATCTGAAAATACTTTTGCTGTCTTTCTATCTGAATCTTCTCTAGCTGTAGTTCTAAATTGTGGTGAGTTATATGTAAGTAAGGACTTTGCTGTTTCTACGATAGGGTGAATACGATTTACTACTATAGGTGCTTGACCACGAGACTCTAATACTTCTTGTTCTTCGTTAGTCCATTGAGCCCCCGCTCTAAATTCTACTGCTTCTTGAAATTTTTGTGCCCATAATTCTCTTGAGCTTTTGTATTCTGTATATATTTCTTGCGTTAATTGTACTTCTTCGGGTGTTTCGTATGAATCTATAGATCCGCTCTCAAAATCAAAAACTACTTTGTTATCTTTCTGGCTTTGAGTCCTTGTTGCTGCTGTTTTTTTCTGTATGTTCCTTGGCAAGCTTAACCTCTACGTATCCCTTCGGTATCTTTATTTTTAAATCAGACAAGATCTTAGTTATGTCTAATTTGTACTTATCTATTTTATCGCTCATAGAATTTTACTACGTAATTTAAGTGCTAATGTAAAGTTTGTCAAGTCTTTTTTATAGTAATTTCCAACTTTTTCTTTGAGGCATACTATAATCTTCCTCTTCGTAAACGGTTATTGCATCATGTACTGGCCTATAACAGTTTTTATTTGCATAGAAAAATCCATCTAACAAATCGTCATGCTTACCACGTGGATATAATAACAGCTCATCTTCTAATGCTTGCATGTTTTTCTGTATAAATATCTTACCATTAGCAAATAATGGTTGTAAACTTTCCAATCTGTACGATTTTCTAGTTCTAGGATTCTCTTTTATTTCTAATCCTGGTATAAACATACCTAACTGTTCTGCTTGTTCTTTGATATATTGACGTAACATTTCCTGATAACCAACAGATTCTATCCTAGTCTTGGTACTTTTTAAGTTTTTAAAATTTTGTATGATAGCATCAGCTAAATCTAAAGGTGTTGCTCGTTTTCTATAATACGGTAGTATCCAACGATTATGATCACTATCAATAGCAATATTAAATATAACACTATAGTCTGCTCCTTTTTTTGTACTAGATGCGGGATCGACTCCTGTAAAGATGTTTACAGGTCTAATCTCTTCCACTTCCTCACCATTAATGTTCGTCAGTACGAGATTCGACAATCCCTGTTCATCTCTGTCGATATATCCATCATAGTAGTTAATATCTTCAGCACGAAACAAATTATCTTCATCACCAACAATTTGGCAAAGATATTCTCTGTAAAATACCGATAATCTATTTATACTATCTAATTCATCTTTCTTTTGCTTTAACTTATCTACGGGCCATACTTCTGGCCATAGTGCTACATTGTTTTCAAGGTCAGGACTAAACTGTAAGTTTCTCCAACCTTTCATATCTTTTAACGTTTCAACCATACATCGCTCATGCTGCGGAGTACCAATGACACAGATTCTACCACGGAGCGGGTCAAGGGATGGAACACCAGATTGCAGCAACCAACGTAGATTATATTCCATCGCTTCTGCAGTTTTCGTGTTAACCTCGTCTTCAGGATCATCCAGTACCAATAACGTCGGTCTTTGATTCCCATGTTTAATCCCCCTTATCTGTTGCCCTGTACCTTTACATATAATAATACTACCATCTTTTAGTTCAATCTCTGTATTAGTCCACTTCCTGGCGGAGTTCTGTCCCCAATATCCAAAAAAATATCTAAACTCTTGTGAATAGTCTAACACGTCTTTTATAGTACCAAGAAGCTTTGTAGCATGAGATTGTGTTCTAGATACTAATACAATTACTTTCGTACCCTTATCCATCATTAAATGCCACAAAGGATAAACGCCAGCAACAATCGATGACTTAGCATGACCACGTGGTGCTATAATATTTATCTGTTTATGCTCAGAACTTAACTCTTGTACAATATCGTAATGAAATCCTGGAGAGTTCTCACTAAACATGTTAGGCATTACCATCCTACCAAACAAAAGCATGTCTTGTTGCATCTCTAATAATACTTTTTTCTTATCCATTTGACTCTTCTATTGTAATAATTAATCTAAAATCTTCTGCAACTGCTTTTAATACAGCTATAAATTCTTTTACATCAATCTCTGTTCCTTTAATCTTTATCGTTTTCTTCATCTAGCTGTCTCGTTTGTGTGGCTTTTAGTTTTTTAGTTTGTTTATCGTATGTGTCAGCTATCTGATGTGTTATATCCATCTCTAAAGACTCTGTAACCTGCTTGTTTTTAGGTTGCATGTCTAAAAATACTGACAATTCTTTTGCAGCACGTATCATATTAGCAGGATCTTCCTTAACTTTAGCTACATCTACTGCATCTTTCATAACATCTAGTACATAACCTTCATCAATTTCTTTATCTACCAGTATTTCTTTTAGCTTATCTGCCATAATCTTCTTTACCTCTTTAGTTTTTAACAACTTACGCACTGCAACAGCAGGATTTTTCTGATCAGGTCTGTATATTGTCCCTATTTTATCTAAATCTGGCTTTATACCTGATACTTTGTAGGCTAAAAACGCATCTATTGCTAAATCTGCCCTAGATTTGTTAGCTTCTATGTCTGAATAGCTCCTTGTAGACACACTACTGTAGTTTTTACTGTAGTAATGTGGTTCAAACTCTAGCTTCGCAGTCTTTTTAGCCCATTGCCTACCATATGGAAACACCATTTCAATGCTTGTGCCGTAAATGTTACGCTGAATACACTCAGCCACATAACCGTCGTCACTAATCCCCCAATCACCAGGGTTACATTTGTTCCACTTTTTGTATTTCTTACCAGTTTTTTCAAATTCTTTAACGGGATATACTTCATAATCAGCGGATTCAAAGTTATTTATCTTCAGTCTTCTTGTTATCTTTATCATCTATAGGATATTTTTTTTCTAAAAATTTTATGAAGTCTTCTTTGTCTCCATGCATGTCCATATATTCATCTAGGGCCTTATCCCCGTTGAAAACCTGCATCTTTAGTCCTTCTATCTGCATCATTATTGCCCCTATCATACTTGATAGCTCTTTTACTGTTGGCTTCTTTTTTTTCTTTTGTATCATATTTTACTTGACATCCTCTTTTTTTAGTAGTATACTATAAGTAATACTTAACACATGTGTCAGTATACTATAAGTATCATTAATTTTTTTCTATATAAAATTCAACTCCCATTTCTAAAGCATCATGAACAAAATCAATCTCAGCCTGTGCTAAGTGCATACTCTTAACATGAATATGATCTTCGTTACCAGGTTCAAAGGGGTATTCTACCCATTCTTTAGAAATTTTATCAAATTTTTGTAGCTTTCCACTCATAACCATTTCAAATAACATTTTTCTAGGAATCTTCATAATTCAAAATATACAACCCATTTTTAAAAAATGCAACTAGAATGTATGGTTGTCTTATATATAAGGATAGCCCCTAGCCGTTGGCTTGGCTAATATCAACATTTGGTTGAAAATTAGTAAATTAAACAAGTTAATTAGTAAAGGAGATTATAATGGATAATCTAAGAAGTGAGTATTTAGGAATAGAAGTTAAGAGTGTAGATGATAATGGTAACGATAGCTGGAGTAGTCCAGAAGTAATACCAGCTGGTAGTCTTACTGGAGGTAATGCATTCATTGTTACATCAGGTCCAATTGAATTATGTAGTCAAGCAGATCAGGACGAGTTCTCAGCATTCTTTGCAGAGGGAGTTACTTGCGGTTTAAGTAAGAAAATAGGTAGTCGTTATAAGACTGCTATTAGAGGTGGAGGCTCATCAGCTAAGAAAGTTAACAGACCTAAAGCTGCTTAACTATAGTAGGGAAGTGTAATAGCTTCCCTATCTATCATTTAATACCCTACAATAGTCGTGAAGGAGGAAATACATATGACTAATAGAAAACATAAAGCTGAGCAGCTTATCTTACTATTTGACTATCATTTTGATAACAGAACAGTCAATCATTACAAAGTACAAGACAAGCTCAGTAAGTTAGACAATAAACAGTTACTTCATCTAATCAGTCTAATAGATGAGAATAAAGTAATCATGGCGTACAGACAGATGTTAGCTATGATAAATAAAGTTAATTAATTCCCTACAATAAGGGAGAAAGAGAGTACCAATGGTATACATACAGATTATACTAGCTACTATGCTTATACTAGCATTAGTAATCATGATGATGCAAGTCACCAACATACTTAATCAATACAGAAAGACAGTACAGCAAAACTATATGCTTCAGGTGGAAGTCAATAGACTTAAAGCCAAAGAGAAAGAAGCAGCTATGATGCTAGCTAAGTTACAAGAAGATAGTAAGTTTATACATCAGTCTGACAAATCTATAAATAGATTAGAGACAGAATACCTAAGCAAAAACTTGTTTGAGCTAGTAGAGTGAGCAAGAAAAATAAAGTTCCAGACATCATCAAGACAGAAATTGATGGTGTGTGGAATGGAGGAACAACTACAGGTACATATAAAGACAGATCTGTAGACAAAAAGACCATCAAGAAACTAATTCATAAACAGTTAGATCAAAAGAATGAACAAGAGAATGATGACTACATGGAAGATTTACTTCTAGATGCTAGTCAGCTTTATAAATAGTTTCGGTGGCTGAAAGTAGGTTAGCCGTAAAGGTTTCATAGTAGATAAATTACATGATTAACTAACCTGCTATCACAATTCAATATTAAGCAGCAATACTATAGAGTTTTAAGCTTAGCGGCTTTCCACAATTCTCAGACGTGAGTGTAAGTGTCCGTAAGGGATATCTAAGTATTGCTGTTTATAACATAAAAAGAGGTATAGAACAGATGAAAGTTAATATCAGAGAAGCACTATATCAATACAATGAAGACTATGATTTGTTTCGTAATTCAACAAAATACAAGTTAAAAGATTTGTTTGCTAATCACGACATAATAGATTTTATAATTGATATAAGAGATATCGTTCACATAGAAATGGAGTATATGCGATACCATCACAATAGATTGTGGTGTTATTTTGGTACGCCAACATCTGAAGAAGAAAGAGTAGATATGAGAATGAGAGGCGAACATGTAGAGTTACATAAAACTATATGGCCTATGTTTAGAGTAAATGTAAATGTATTTAGGAAAGCATTGCAATACGAGATAGATAATATACCGTATGAAGTATTCCTAAGTTTGAAAACAAAATATGTTCATGTTAAGTTAAGGAGGACTGATGACAGAAAGAGTTAGAGAAATTAAAAAATATCCATCTAAGTATTTTCCATATGAAAATAAAAGAAAGTTATTACATGCTTATATGTACAAGAAATATGGAAATGGATGGGCTTGGTTCCAAGGAATAAGTCAAGGTAGAAGCAGAGGATCTAGTACATACAGAACGCCATGGCTAGATAAATTTAGGAGGACAGAGAAATGAATAACAATGAATACATTATGAGCGAATTTATTAATAGTTTATGTTTTGCTTCAGAGCAATTAATAGCTGAAAATAACTTAACATTAGATGAAAGAGTAATTATCGTAAATAATATGCAGTCTATGTTACAAAAAAGATTGGAGAAAGGTGCTAAAGAATATGGCACACAAGTACCAATACTTACAGAAGAATGTCTCAAAGTCGATAGAGATAATCTTATGGAAGGAATAGAAGAATGTGTAGATGGTTTAGTTTATACGATAGCTGAAAGAATAAGAGCTACCGATACAAAAAATAAAGAATACCATACATACATTAACAGATCAATAAGTAATTTGTGTTATTCTTTGCTTAACTTAGGTCAAGCAAGAGAGTTACAACGCAAGTTAAAATACGAAAAGAAAGAGGCGTAAAAATGAGTGAGACTCAATCAACACCATTCAGTGGTGTAAAATACAAAGTGAATACAGAACAATGGATTACAGATATGAATGTACCAGCTCATGTTACAACAGTAGCAGAGTTTATTACATATTTGCAAACAGCAGATAGTAATTCATTTAGTTTAATTGGAGATGACAGTACAGTAAATGTAAATGTTAATCCAGTAAACAGGCAAGAAAGCTTAGGTCCTATTAGACCTGGAGCTGGAGATACAGATCCTGATGGTCAACTATGTTTTGTTGCTTTCAATAGAAACAGTAAACGTGGTGGATAATAGTAAATAATAACCGAAGGGTAGCAATTAGCTGCCCTTCACAACTTGGAGTAAAATATGTGGATAAAAGAAAGTTGGAATGATTTATCAATTGATTTAGATAATCTTTCACAAGAAATGATAATAGGGCCATCTAATCAAGTGGCTAAAGCTATTAAAAATGTTAACAGAAGGTTTATAACTGATACTTATGTTAACGGAAACAGAAGTATGTTAGAACCTATTAAACCTTTAGGTTTTACAAGAACATATAGATGGCAACCAGGATACAAAGAAATTGTAAAAGAAGTATTAATTACAAGACTTCATCAATACAACAAAACTGGTAGCTTAGAAACTATGTTTAACAGAGATGAGCATATGTCTTGGAATAAAAAGAACTTTAAAAGAGCGTTAATTAATATAGAAAATCAATTAAAAGTTCTTAGAAATCAAGGCATTACAACAGATAGAGATCTTGAAGTTGCTAAAGAAACTATAAATAATACTTTTAGTTTATTTAAAGACAAAGTAAATGAAGCAAAGTTAATATTTGATTTAGTACCTAACTTAGAGCATGAATTTTATTTTGAATATCAAACATTCGATAGGTTAACAGATGAATCATTAACATCATCACAAAAAGATATGTTAAAGTTTCTAACAGGTAATGTATGTTTAAATTTAAAATACAAAAATCCTAAAATAACAGTAGTGAATGTAGATAAGCCTGATATAGAAGCTTATGGTGTAGTAAATTTAGAAGATGATTTATATTTATCTTTCAATATACCATTGTATCTTTTGTTTCAAGAGTTACAAGTTAAAAGCTTTGATCAGTTAAATCATAATACATTATATTCAGGTAGTAAATATAACATAGAAAATGAAATAGATAGATATCTAATATCTAATGGTTTGTCTACTAACAGACAACATTTTAGATTTGCTAATCATATTTCATCACATTACTCAGAAAGCAATAATATTAAACATCCATTTGTAAGTGGCAACAATGGTGCAGAAACATTAAGAATGTTTGATCTTGAGCTCAATGGGAAAAATGTATGTTATGGTAATATGGATAATGAAATAAAAGATGCCTTTACAAGATTAGATTTTGTAGATTTAGTAAGATTATTAGATCAATGGCAAACTTATTGCATAACAACTACTAATCCATTAAACAATATTAGTTATAGTTTAACTACATTACCAGCAGATCAATGGGATGAAAGAATCTTAATAGATTCAGGTCAGATGTTAATTAAAACTATGCATGAAAATGTATTATCTATGCATGGTGTATCTAATGTTCATAAGCCAGGACCTTATGCTACTGATAGTAGTTGGAGACATCAAAGCATGTCTAATGCTGTATTTGTAAAAGAGCTAGGTTATAAGTGGGATGATGATAGTGAAGTGTATACATTTGGCTGGGAATTTACAGACAAGAATTGGATACCTTCTATTATGCAGCTTAGAGATGTTTGTGATCCTGACTTAACTATAGATACAGTAGAGCCATTTCATGTAGAACAATTACAAAACTATTTGTTTGACAGTATACAAGCATCTGTAGATATGTTAGATACAGATAAATGTCTTACTAGAAACTATGGTTTATATAATGACATGGTTAGAGTGTTAAATACAGTATATGGTGAAGATAGTCCTTACAAAATGAAAGGATTATTTAAAGTAGAAGAAACTGTAGAACAAAGCAATGATTCAACTTTAGATGAAGTTATAGACAATCTAAATGAACCATTTGTTTATGCAGAAGAATCTGACTTACCATTTGGAACAGATAATGAAACAATAACAGTTCAATCAGCATCAGAAATAATGACTGCTATGGAACAACAATTAATGGAAAGAGGTTAAAATGAGTAAATTCATAATGTCTAATGAAGATTGGACAACATTACAACACTATGCTAGACATGCTTGGGATGAATATCAAAGTGAAATAGGTGGATATATGGTTGTTAAGTATATAAATAATCAATTTGTATTCACTGAACCTGTAATACTAGAGCAAGAAATTACAGCTGGTAATACAGATATAACTAAAGAAGCAATGGGTAAGTACTTTACTGAAACAGAAATTAAACATGGTAAAGAACCTTATTGGCTATGCTGGTGGCATAGTCATCATACTATGGGTGTATTTTGGTCAGCTACAGATACTACTGCTATTGAACAAGATCAACATACTGACTATGACTTTTCATTAGTTATAAACCTAAAAGAAGAACAGATACTACGCATAAGTGACTGGAAAACAGGTACGCAAGTTGATACAGTAGTAGAAATAGAAAGTAAAACTGTAGAAATGCCTAAGTATATTAGTGACAATGTGGCAGAGTTATGTACAAAACCATCATCAGTTATACAAACTAGTGTAGGTTGGGGTAGTAATTGGGATACAAGTCGTAAAATAACTAAGAATCAAGTTCAGTTGTGGGCAGATAAAGAAGACGAAGAAAAAGTACAACTTGAAGCAGAAATAGATGATATCTTACAAGATTATACTATGGATGATGATTACAGCATGTGTCGTAAACGATTAGGTAATTTAAATAGAAAGCTCGGTGCAAAGAAGAGTGAGTTAAGAGTAGGTGTTCTTGACAAGGTTATGTTAGATTCAGTAATTAATATAGTATTAGCTGATTCATACATATACAGCAAAGGAACAAACTTTGACATAAATACCATGGTAGAACAAACAACATGGGAAGGGAGTTTTAAATGAATGAAAGATACTCAGGAATAATAAATAGTTTCGATGAGTATGCATATCATTTCTTAGGTTGCGGTGCTATAGGTAGTGCCGCAGCTGTAACATTAGTAAAGATGGGTGCAAGTCGTATCTATCTTTATGATATGGATATAGTAGAAAGTCCTAACATAGGAGTTTCAATATATGATAGAAATGATTTAAATAAATCCAAAGTAGATGCATTAAAAGATAGATTGATTGCTATTAATCCTTCAATAGATGTAGAGTGTTATAATCAAAGGTTTGAAAGATATCAACCAGAAGATAAAAACATAGTCATACTAGGATTTGACTCAATGAAAGATAGATTAGAAGCAGTTCAAAATATAATCAAAGATAAAAAACCAGACGTTCTTATAGACGGAAGAATGGGTGCTGAACATTATCAACAGTATACTTTGAAACAACCTACTCTATCACAATACAAATCACATTGGTATAGCGATGATGAAGGTGATGATGATCCTTGCAATGCCAGAGCTACTAGTTACTGTAGTAATATGACAGGTAGTTTTATATGTAATAATATAAAACAGATTATTAAAGAAGAACCTTACTTGAAAGAATTTTCTTTTAATTTTCAAACAATGTCATTAAACTCTACAGGATTTGTAAGTTAAATAAATAAACTAACATGCGGGTTATTATACCTCATCTATATCCACTACTTACAAGTAGACCCGCATATTAGTTGTTGATTTATATACAATTTATTTGTATATTACAGGGCTCAATAAGAGCATAATATGAACATGAAACGAAAGGGAACTAAATGAAGTTCAAAGGTAAAGAATATACAGAAGTAAAAGATCGTGTAGAGGCATTCTTATCAGAATATCCTACTTCTACAATAGAAAGTCATCTTGTATCAGTAAACAATATTACAGACACACCATCAGGTGAAAGATGTAATGAATACTTAATCAAGTCAACTGTATATCCTGACAAAGAAAACAATCCTGACATGTATTATACTGGTTACGCAGCTGAACGTGACAATACAGGATTTGTTAATAAAACATCAGCATTAGAAAACTGTGAAACATCTGCAGTTGGTAGAGCATTAGCATTTGCTGGATTTGGTGGAGGTTATTCAATAGCTTCTAAAGATGAAGTAGATAATGCTAAAGCAGCACAAGCAAAATCTCATGTTAAAGTAAAAGATCTAACAGGTCTTGATGCGTTAGCAAGTAAAGCTAAAGATATTATAGGTAATGAAAGTTATCTTAAATACCTAAAGCAAAGAGAAGATGGGTATTTTGATACACTAATAAGAGTTAATACTTGCAGAGATTACTTTCAAAATCAAATAGAGGAAGGAAGTAAAAATGTCAAAGAAACTGCCTAGTGAGCACAGAATATCAGACATGAATGAAGGAGACATTCAATATATTAGTAATGACCATGGTGATTATTTACTTGTAAGAGTAGCATATAACGAAGGTCAGTATGGATATAACTACATTGATACAGATCAAACAACAAAATCATTAGAAGAGTTTATGGAAAATCATAATGATTCAATGCAAGATGCTATCAGTGAAAAAAACCAAGACTATATTAATGATAATCGTACAGGAATGGAGGCGTAATGGCTATTAATGGTACAAAACATAGTAATTCTAGTTCAACAATGAGAAATTATTTCGTTAATGATACTACTATTACAGATGTTCAAGTAATGGATTCACAATACACAGATATGAGTTTAAAAGTACAGCTAACAGATGTTGGTAATTGATATACTTATACTAGTTTTGTAAATCAAAACTTTGATAAAGATACAAATGGCGTAGTAACAGGATTGTCTTATCCAGATGATTTAAATACGTTGTTTGTAGCTGCAAAGTGTGATCTAAATGTTAGTGACTCAGGTATCTTAGATACTAAATCACTAGAATCTTTAATGGGTAAGAATGTTTGTTGTATAACATACAAATCTTCAGGTAAATACAAGCGTAATACTTGGGGTGTATTGTCTAGTCCAGAAGGTAAAGAGCAATTAGAGTCACGTTTTAATCAACAGATATCTAAAGGCTATCCAAAAGACTTCGATAAAGGAAGTAATGAGGAAGATCCTATTGTTCAACAAGTCAAAGAGAAGTTTGATGGTCAAGAGGTACCATTTTAATGACAGCTCAAGACATCGTAATTGCTTGGATTAAAAGTATAAAAGCTAAAAGTCCTATGTTTTATAGTTACGATTTGGAAAGCAGCTTACCATTGTATGGTAGGCTTGCTCACCAAAAATTACACACTGCAAGTACTTATGCTAGGGCATTTAGAAAGATACGTGAAAGTAATTCTTTAAAAGCACACGGCATAAGTTTAGAAGAAATTGAACATACGAATAGGAAAGTAAAAGGATGGAAAATAACAAAGTAGTAGAAGTAGTTCAAGATGGTTTATCAAATAGAAATACAATAATACCATTTAATGATTATCTTGAATTAGAAAAAAAGAATGCTTTTAATAAAGAAATGTATAAGTCATATTATATGTTTGATGATACGTTTACAACACATGTCATAACTAATAAAAGTGTTAAAGGATATAACGGTTTAGTGTATCCTAATAGAATAATTATAGATGTGGATAAAGGAGATATTGATGGAGAAAATCTACAAAATTATCTTAGACATGTTTGTAATGAGTTGTTTGATTTTGGTATTGATAGCAACCACGTTAATGTTTGGTTTAGTGGTAGCGGTTATCATGTCGAGTTACTTAACATTTTTGGGTTTCAACCTAATAAAAACTTACATGTTAAAGTTAAAGCAACTCTAAGTGAACATTTTAGTTTTGGTGATAACATATATGATAAAACTAGAATCATAAGATCTAATTGGTCGTTAAATAAAAAGACTAATTTGTATAAAGTGTGGATACCTTTAGAAGATATCTGGACTATATCATATGATGAAGTTTGTAAGATAGCTAAATCAAAGCAATCTTATAATCAATATGTTAAAACAAAACCAAACTTCTATGCAACATTAAACTCACAAGACGTTATAATAGATCCATATTTACAATCATCTATTATATCAAGTCTTAACAATACAGCTAGTCTCACACCAACTAGAAGCGGTGAAACTAATTCAGTAGTTACATGTGTTCAGCATATATTTAATGAAGGACCTAGTCAAGGTTCAAGAAATAAAAACATGATGCGTATGATAAGTTCTTGGAAAAGAGCTGGAATACCATTCATAGTTACATTAAACGGTATGATTAAATGGGCACAAAATGAATTAAATACATCAGAAATCGAAAGAACTGTTATGAATGTATACGACAATCAATATATATATGGTTGTGACGATGCAATTTTAATGGAATATTGCGATCCAAAATGTATACACTTTAAACGTAAAGATTATGTACTTGATATTAGAGATGTAGATTCATTAGAAGATACATTTACAGAGTACATTATGAAAGACTTTACAGAGCGTAGTGTAAACATTAATGATGTATTTCCAGGTGGACCTGATTACTTGTTTAAACCTGGAGAACTAGTTGTCTTTAGTGGTGATACTGGTATGGGTAAGACTGCTTTTGTACAAAACTTAGTAACACAGTCAAAGAAAGATACTTTGTTTCTATCATTAGAAATGAATGAAATATTAATTTGGAGACGATTTGTTCAGATAGCTAAAGGACAAACAGCTGAGTGGGTACAAAATCAATACAAAAGCAATCCAGATTTTAGTGCTAAAGACATGTTAGATCATATTAAAATTATGGTTATAGCACCAGAGATTGAAGCTGTTAAGAAAGTAGTAGCACAGTATCAACCTAACATACTTGTTGTAGATACAACAGACGAAATGCAAGTAGATAGATTTGATGGTGAAATACAAAAACAAAATGTAGTTATAGATGCTTTAAAACAAATAGCACAACGTAACAACACTTTAATATTTGCTGTTCATCATTTGAATAAAGCTAGTGCAGCACAAGGTACTGTAGGGTTGCATTCATTAAAAGGTTCGTCTAATGTAGTACAAAAAGCTGATAAAGTTATTGTACTTAAAGGAAATCGTAACGAAGTTTATAGAACTATTCAGTCAGAAAAATCAAGAGACGATGGTAAGCTAGAATTTGTTACAGAATTTCAACCTGAAACAATGACATTTAAACGAATAGAAATATAAAGGAGAGGTTATGTTTAAAGTAATTAGAAGTAAAAGTGATAAGAATGTTTATCAAACAAAAATAAGATGCTTTAGTGTGTTTGATATTGGTTGGTATGTTACCAAACAATTAGGTAAGCATCGTGGTATTTTTATGGGTATAGATAATAAACAAATACATTTAACATTTAGAAGTTGGAATACTACTTTAGTTAATGATGGTAAAGTTTATGACGCATAAAAATAAAATACGTGGTAATAACCTTGAAAGAGAATGTGTTAACATTGCTAAAGAGGAAGGGCTCTCTGCTGAGAGAGCCTATGCCTCCAATGGTAAAGCATTAGGTAAATCTGAACAAGTTGATTGTTTAGTTGAAGGATATGCAGTCCAAGCTAAAATGAAAAAAAAGATTGCACAATGGTTATATCCTAAACATCACGCAGATGATGTAGACTTAGTTGTTACACGTATGGATCGCAAAGAAGCACTAGCTGTAATACCATATAAAGAATGGATTAGATTAATTAAAATAGAAAAGGAGATGAAATCTAATGAAGATGGATAAAAGAGAAATACAAGCTATCATGTCACTAGCTAAAAAAATATTACAAGAACAAGATAAACAAGACATAGAAGTAATTAGAAAATCAGAAGATCAACATGACATGACCGATTATTCTTTTGATGTTGTTAATGATAAAGAATGTGAGGTATCTAAATGAGCCAATATATAGGAGTTGAAGATCAAGTACAATTTGTATTAGAGTTTTATAATCCTGCAGAAGTATTACTATTAAAGTCTGCTTTAGTTAATTATAAGAAAGCACCTTTTGTAAGTAAGATAGAACACGTAGTGTTAGCAGAGTTGTTAGATCGTGTAAACGAGCTAGAGGAGACTTTATAATGGAATGTACTATATGCACAAACGGTAGTCCAGCATCAGAACCAGTAGAAACAGAAACAGAAGGTATGTATATAGCTTTATGTACTGGTTGTAAAGACTGGGGAGAGTTTACTACTGAAGAATATCGAGAAAAAGAAGAGTCTAATTAGAATTATAGGGCAGATGTTTCGTTAACTTGTCATCTGTCCTGACAATTATTCCCTCTCTATAATGCGACTTAAAAGGAGTCGAGTGGTTAATTCCACATTGCCCAAGGTTAATGGTTATCACCTAAAAGAGCAACATGCAGTACTTAATTTGGTTGGCGTTAAATTAAGAACGGAGAGGGAATAATAAAGAGGAGGCGAGGTAAAAATTCAGCCACCGAAAAAAAGATATTAGTCCTCAAATAAAGAATAGTCTGCTTCCATATCTACTAGTTCCTGTTCTTCTATCTTACTTCTACGAGCTTCGTGTATCTGATGTAAAGGTAATCCAGTTAAATAATCTGGAGCCATAGCAGGACTATTGTACGTTCTTTTTACATCTCTAAATAATCTACCATAAGGAAAGTAACTATATAGAGTGTAATCAGTAAAGGTTTGAAAGTCTTGATTTAGTATAGCGGTTATAGGTTGCATTACAAAACGTCCAATAGGAGGTGTTACAATTTGTAATGGAGCTAATGCTGGGTGAGGGTAAGAACTAAAGAAAGCACGGTCACGTTCTTTTTTGTCACCAAATAATAAAGCAGCTGTATCTTGCATCCAAGACATAGGTGGTGATAAAGCGTATTCAAATATACTAGCTATAAATATATTAGCTAATGCTAAGGACATTAAATCCATAGTAAATTGTCTTTGAAACTTTTTATTAGCTAATACATCTCTATTCCATTCTGATTGTCTAGCACCTTTATATAATTTTAGACGTCTACCTACACTGTTCCATGCATAAGGTTGGAATCTAGTAAGTACACGACCCAAAGAAGTGTTAGCAAAGTTAGGTCTAAATGTAGCTTGATACATAAACTGTGAAGACTCAACACCTTTCAATGCATAATTAATTAGAACAGGACTATCAAATGGTACTTGTTCTTTAATAGGTCCTAATACATTATCTCTCATATTAATATAGTTAGCTAAGAATGCATTACCACGTAGCTTACGCTCTGACCATTTCATAGGTAATGCACCAAACTCTACAATAGGTACATCAACCTTTAAGTCTCTTGCTACTTCTCTTAAAGTTTTCTTTTCTATCTGTTCACTAGTAGCCTTAGTTAGTATTTGTCCTTCTTTATAGCTTTTATTCATACGAGAAATAAATTCTTCCCAGAACTTACGAACACCAGCTTTACCAAAGTTTCTATCTAAAGATACCATGTCTAAAAACATCTGATCATACACACCTAATGATTCTAACCAAGCATCTATATCTTGTCTAGATTCAAAACCTCTTTTCTTTTTTGCACCAGTAGTTGCATCTACAAAAGTAAATTCAGCATTCATAGATTGCATCATAGATAATACATCTTTAGTACTATTGGCTTTTCTAAAAGCACTCCAGCCTGTGTCAGCAATAGTATTAACAGTACCACCATATACATTAGTAATAGCTGTTTTAGGGTGAGATAACAACGACAGTAATTCAAACCTACCTTCTAAGTCACTAAGCCCTCTTATTCTAGATAACACAGCATTACGTCTATCTGCTTCACCAGCACCTGTATTAGGATCTACACTAGGTAGGTCACCAAAAAGTTTACCACCAAATAATTTATTAATTCCTCCAAAGAATTTTACTGCAGACTCATCACTAGTAACATGATAAAGAGATCCATACTTACCTGTTACATTAACATCTTGTGCTAATTTTTTAGCTCTAGTCATACGTAAATTATTAACTTCTTTCTTAGCTACTTCAATATTGTTGTTAGCTCTCATTAATATATTTTCTTTTTCAGCACCATTAACACGTATAGCTATTTCAAAATCTAATATTTTTTCTTTATCCGCTACGCTTAAAAGCATTTTCTTTCTAGATAGTTTGTTTTTTATGTAACGTTTATACAAAGCTTGATCTTTCTTTTCAATACCATGAATGTTTAATGCTCTGTAATTAGACATACCTATCATATTAGTAAAGGCGTCTCTCATAAATCTTGACCAATTTTCTGCAAACTTTTCTTTCTTATTAACTTTGTCAAAGTTTCTTAACAATAGTTCTGAACTAAAACCAGCTAAGTTTGTTAAATGTGCTTTAACTAATTGTTGTTTATATCTTTTAATAATATCTAAATCTTTTTTATAAAAAGGAATAAACGCATCGCTTCTATTTTTAAACATAGATGCTGTATATTCACCAACATATCCTTTGTAATTACTTCTTGTAAACAAATCTCTTACTTGAGCTTCCGATTCTAACGATCCATTAGTAGCATTGTTCTCAGCATTTCTTTCAAACCTAGCAAGTAACGTAGATTTATAAACACGTATAGCTTCTTGCTTTGTCATCTCTTTATATTCAACAGCCATACGTAAATCTAATGGCAACATTTTATGATTACCTGGTTTACTAACTTCTTTAATTTTTCTTTCTACTTGTTTTTTCATAAACTTTTGTATCTCAGGTATGTTAGCAGCTACATCATAGTGCCCCATACGAGGCATATATCCCCTATACACGTCACCAACAATGTGTTTAGCATAGGAAGCCTTACCCATCTCTCTTTTAATAAAGGATTCAACGATTTCTTTTTGTTTAAGATTTAAAGGTCTATCTAAATCTATTTTAGGATAAGCCATTTCTATTCTATCTCTTATTTGCATATGGTATTTAATGAAAAAGAAATCATTTACACTGAAGAAATCTTGAAAAATAGTTCTATCTGGTGCTGCTTCTAAGTCAAACTTTTTAAACATAAGACTTACTATTTCTTTTCTAATAAGACCAAATGAATTTAAAAACATTTTTTCCATGTTAGATGTTGCTTCAACTCCAGTCATCTCACCACTGTCTACCATTTTTTCAATTTCTGTTTTACTTTTACCTTCAAATAATCTATCTTGTTTTGTATTTTTATACAAATCTAATTTTACTTTTTGTTTAGATAGATAAGCTCTAATCTTTTTATGATTACTCTTTATATATGATTGATTAATTTGTCCTAAATCTTTTTCAAATTTACTAGCTAATCTTTTAGCATATGTAAAAGCGTCTATCATTTCAGATTTACCTTCAGTAGCCCATGGAAATTTTATACCTTTTAACTTAGTTATAGCATTTGTTGAGTCATTATAAGCTGCTTTAATTCTTTTTTTAGCTTCAACAGATCTTTCATTAGAAGGGTATTGTCCGTTTTGATATTCATTGACATTCCAAGCATGCTCTACTAATAAATCTTTATGTCTCTGTAAGTTAGCATTATCTATACCTAAAAAATTATAGTATCCATTATGCTGTGCTTCAATACCAGAAGACATTAGTTTTTGTAACGTATCAAACTTATCTATTCTTTTTCTACCATATTCTAAAGTGCTAGTTGGTACAATAATATTCATAGTCCTAGGTTTTTGTTGACCAAATTTATCTATAACAGGTACTGCAGCTTTAATATACTCTAACTCTTCAAAAGTTTCTAGCTTCTCACTAATTTTTTTATAGTTTAGCATCTGATCTATCCAACCAGGCTTAACAATTATTTTACCAGTAGTTTTATCTATAATACTTTTAGCACTAAATCTTTCTTCTAATGCATTGTTTAACATTTTTAAGTCTTGAGTTGTTAACGTGTTTAATCTTCTACCAATACCTTCTAATCTAAACGTTAAATCAATAAAAAATTCTTCAAATCTAGATATAGAAGAAGGGTTTTTAGAAATAATATTTCTAGTTCTTTCTATTTCTATATCAGCTTCATCTGTTACAAGTTCATTAGGTTTCAATTTCTTTTTCAACCAATCAAACTGTGGTAATATTTCATTCATAATATCATTAGTAGTCTGCACTTTATCTTCTACGGTTTGTGTATCTTTTTTAAATCTATTGTTAATATTATTTGGATATTGCTTGTTATATCTTTCTTGTGCGTCTGCACTTATTTGTTGCTGATCTGAAAGTTTAGGTCTTTTAATTTGACCTTCTGAAGTATCATAAGTTCTACTATTACTAGTATCATAATTATCTGGTAACTCTTCTGCTACATCAAAAGGTATTTCTTCTTCTAAGAATTTTTTAAGATTAATTTTTTCTTCTGGCATTTTAATTTGTTGAGTTATGTTTTCAGTAATCTCTTGCAACATTTTATATTGGTCTTTAAAGAATGTTTTTCTATTAGATTCTTTTATTGCTATAGATTTGTATGCAAAATTTAAAGTTGGTCTAAGTTTATTATATATTGCAGCCTTTGTTTTCATGTAACGAGCAAGCTCTACGCTCTCTCCAGAGTTATTACCTAGTTCTACTAAACGTTGTACTTGTCTTCTAATTTTTTTGTTGACAATAGCTAAATCTTCTTCTGCTCTTTTTAATAAATCTGATGATGTAGATCTGAAATCTCTACTGAGTAACCAACTATCTATTAAAGTTTCTATTTGTTTGTAGGTCTCTGGCTTGTATGCATTTTTATATTTATCTTTAAGTCTCATAATAATATTGTTCATATCTTTTACTGTTACAACTCTTTCTCCTTGCATGTTACCTATGCCACGTAACTGTACTTCAGAGTGCCAATAACCTTTTATATTATATGTTGTATCCATAACATTCTTAACAATCTTTTCTGCTGTTTCACTTCCTAATCCAGTACTTGCTGCTTCTCTTATAAACTCTTTGCTCTTACCCATACTATAGAATATACCTTGATAGTCCATTAGTTTTTCATGCATATGATAAGGCTCAGCATCTGTTAATCTTTTTAAATCTTTATCTAATTCAATATGAGTAGTCCAATAATCTTGCATACCAAACCTTTTAAACATTTTGTCACCTTTAATCAGTTCTCTTAGTTTAGATATATGAAGTCTTACAACACCTAAATCATCTATGTTAGATATTTCTAAATTCTTTCTAGCTGCTTCATTAAAATAAAACTTATAAGGATCTACAAAAAAGTCAGGAGTTTCTCTTACTGCTTTAGCAATGTTAGAATAAAACGGTATGTCATTTCCTAGTTTATTTAAATATGATTCAGCTAAATAATCACTTCGTTCTATACGTTTAATAGCATCACCATTCATCTTATAAAAATCGTTATGCACACTTTCAATTAATCTTAAAGAATGTAAATGATCTGTATCTTTAAAATAATTACGCTTATCTTTTACATTGTAAGATTGTTTGCCCCACGATATATTAGATTTACCACTTACAGAATCTACAGTAAAATAAGTATCCCATACTTTGTTTATAATTTTATTATAAAATTCTATTTTAGTAAAGTTTGCAGAGTCAGCCATAAGATTTACAACGTTAACACTATCTAACTGTAATTGTTTTGCCATTTCAGTAGATGAAAGCTTACCCTTTCTACCTGGTAATGTATCCTTTAATCTTATTGCTGCTACATCTGGTGTCATTTCAAATGAATGTAAATTAGTTTCAAAGACTCCTTGTCTAGCTTGTATTACTTCAGCTATGTTTTGCATACGTGTCATAGCATCTACAATAACACCCATCTGTTGTTTACCACGTCTTGCCATTTTAGCTACATTTATTCTTTCATTTGTATTAACTAAATTAGCAAAGTCAACTTCAGGAGATATGCTTTTTACTTCTTTTACAAACTCTTTAAATATTTCAGAAGGTTTTTCAAAGTTATATAATACATCTTTAGTTATTTGAAATTCATTATCATATTTTTTAAATGATTCTTTAAAACTCTTAGGCATGTTTTGATATATAGAAACAGAGTCAGCATCTTTATCTGCACCACCAAGATAGTAATCATTTTTAGATGTAGTTATAACACTAAATCCTTTTCTATCTACAAAACCTGCAAAGGATAATACTCTTACACCACCATTACTACTATTAGGTGAACGTACTAACATAAATTCTAACGCTTCTCCTATTTCATTTCTAGCAGTCTGTGTATAGTTTTTAGTATCTTTAAATTTAGTAAACGCTTGCTCTAATGTTTGTTCACCACCATATTGTTCTGGTAATTTTACATTATAATTTTTAGCAAAGTCTCTACCTAACATAAAAGTATTGTCATTTAATTCTGGATGTGTTGCAAATGTTTCAGCATCTCTAGGTCCAAGTTTACCAGTAGTAGAATTTTGAATTAAAGGTTGTACTACTCTTGCTGTTCTATATCTAATCAAAGCTTTGTCTACAAATTGTTTTACGTTAGGTTGTAACAATATACCTGGATTATAGTCTAGCTTAGCTAGTATATCTGGAACTTCATAAACTTCTATGCCCATTATATTACCAGCTACTTCATCTGTAGTTTCCAACATTAGCTCTCTATAGTCTTCTCTACCTCTGTTAAGTATTTTTTTTATTGTTTCAGTTGCAAGCGGACTAGTAAGGTCTCTTGATATAATATCATTTATAGAATTAATACTAATATCGTTTACATCAAAACTATAATCTTTAGGTAGTTCTTTTATTCTACCAGATGTTATGTCAGCTATTACTTGGTTAAATTTAGCAGTCTCTACAGCATTTCCTTCATAAGATCTTTGCGATAGTTGTTGGTAATCATCTATTAAAGTTCTAGATAAGTCAGGACCTAATTGTGCTGTATTTATTTTATCTAATATTTGTTTCTGAAATGGAGCAGGTTTGTTTATTTTTAAATCATTTTCATACACACCCATATTTAAATACAGTTCATCTGGTTTCATTCTAAATGGTTCTAATGACTCTGATGCAGACCATTCTTTATCAAAGTTTAATGTGTGTAATTTTAATCCAAGTTGTGTTTTAGCTGCAGATTCTGGTACAATAAAATCTATATTGTTATCACTCATAAATTTATCTTGTGCAGTTGTAGCTCTAAACGTACCTGTCTTTAATAGTATATTACCTACAGGATTTTCTCCGTATTCAGGTCCTTTATATCCTACTAATTTTAAAAATCCATTATTAGCAGGTCTAAAGTTTTTAGTCTGTATAATATCAAATACATTTTTTCTAGCTATTACAGCTGCATCAGTACCAGATGGAGAGTTGTTAAACATAGGGTCTGTAAAATCTTTTACCATAACCATATTAAATTGACCGTTTTGTTTAGATAAAGTATTTGTAAAGTCTACATTCTCTAAAGGTATATCTGCACCCTGTGCTAAGTTAGAATACTTATTAAATTTTTGTAGATTTGCATACAAAGGTTCTTTTAGGTATTGTTTAACTGCACTAATCAGTCTATCACTAGAAGCTTTTTGCGTAAACTGTAGAGAAGGATCTAATAATCCAGACTCAACCATTAAATAATATATATTAGAAAATGTTTTTTTATCCCTTACTTTAATATTTACGCCTGTATTTGTTAGCAAGTCTTTAAAAAATAAATCTCGCATAGTCTTAGGAAAAAAGTTTTGACCTACTATATCTGTAATAGGGTATCTATGTAATAATAAAGTACCATTGTCTTTACTACCGCCATAAATATATAAACCTTTTTCATTTAAAGCTGCTTCTAATTTTGCTTGTACTACTGGTGTAAAGTTGTCTGCTATTGGTTCAGTAGGACTGTTCTTTACTTTTTTACCTGGATTAACATAATCTAATGGCCCACCAGAAGTTCTTTTAAATGTATCTATAACAGTTCTTTCAGGACCTACATTTGTTGTACCACTTTTAACAAAAGCTTTTCTAAGTACTAGTCTGGCTTTTAAAGGATCACCTGGAAATGTTTTATTATATTTATTAGCTGGCCTGTCACCACCTAATACTTCACCATTAATATCTTGCCCTGGTATTTCTCTTATATCTATAATGTCTCCAGATAAATCTATTTCATAGTCAGTTTTTTTATCAAAATATTTTTTAAGTTTTAAATAACTACCTAATCTATTTCTATTACCACCAGCTTCAGAAAAATAATTTGAAGGTAATCTGCTATATGTTTTTCTAATTCCAGAAATAACTTTATTAAGGTCATAATTATTTTCTTTTGCTATTTTTGTTATAGTAACATTTATTTCATCTATACCCTTCCCTATATCACCTTGCTTAGCTCCAGATATTTCTCTAATATCTTTAGCTATTAACTCTAAATCTCTATTCTTTATAACATGTTTAGGTTCATTTAAATCTCTTTGACCTGTCATCTCAATCATTTCAGACAACTCTACATCTATTTTATTAGAAAGAACTTCATTAGCTAAACTATCTTTAGATCTTTTTTTAACTATAGTATCTAAAGGTTCTTCTGCAGGTACAGGTCTATTTATTTTTATACTATCAGCACTTGGTAATGATGCAGCAGACCTATCTTGTTGTACTTGTTTAAATACTCTTTCAAATTCTGGTTGTGTAATGGTGTCAGGATTTATTCCTAGTTTTTTTATAGCAGCATCTATCTCTGGTATTTGTTGTAGGTTAGACATAATAGGAGCATGAGCATTAAATTTTTCTGCTACTACCTTAGCTATGTAAGTTTCTACATATTGCTGATCGCTTTTTTCTAACGCTTGGAAATCTGGATCTTTTCTAGCTACCTCAATAGCTTCTTTTTCTGTCATACCAAGTTTATAATTCTTGTAATCATTCTTCATAATAAACTTAGTTCTATCTCCAAAACCAGCTGAACGTGCAGTAGCACCAAAGAATGCACCTAATAAGTATTCATACACTTGTTCAGGTACAGGTAATCCTTGTGCTGTAGACATACCACCTTGTGCTACAGAACCTAAGGTACCTTTAATCATCATGTTTAAACCTTCAAGCTTTGCTGCATCTTTAGATACTTCAGCAGCTACATCTTTAATTCTATTCTCTGCATACTTTCTTGTCTTAGGATTTTGTAACATCTTACCAACGTTAACATAATTACCTATAGTACCAAACAATGCACCAGCAGCAGCTCCATGCATAGCAGAATCCATCATACCCTTTGGACCATCTTTCCATGCTGATACTCCTAATGCTACACCTAGATGTATACCTTGTTCACCTATATTTCTAAACTTTTTATTTGCAAATATACCCTTAGATAGATACCCACCTGCCACTAAACTTGAACTACCTAAATAAGATTTAGATTGTTCTACTACATAATCAGATACTTTCATAGGTATTGATTGCAATGTAAATGTTTTAGGGCCTATTTCTTTACGTAGAAATCCAGGAGCTTTGTCAGCAGCTGCACTTAAACCAGCTCTAGTAACACTAGTACCAGTAATAGCAGCTCTCTTAGCTGCAGCAATAGGAATGTAACGACCCATAGAAAAAAACGAAGCTACAACGTCAGGAGCAAAACCTATTAAGTGTCCGAGTTTGTTTGCAATAGATTCAGCAGTAGTGTCAGGTTCTTCTGCCCACCCTAGAGTAGTAAAACCTTCTACTAAACCACTAGTAAATTGATTCATTGTACTCAATAGGTTAGCATCAGCAGCTTTCATGTCTCTATTAAATTTAATATCAACTTTTTTAAACTGCTTTTCTATATAGTCAACTTCTTCTTCTGTAAAAGAAGTAGGGTTAGTACGATAAGCTAATTCCAAGCGATTGAAATATTCTTGTGGCTCAATTTCTTTTTGACGTACTAAGCTATCTAGCTGTTTTAAGGTAGGGTTATTAAAATTCATTTAGTCTAGCAGCGATATTAATGTGTCTATATCTTCTATTTGTTCATCAGCTCTTTCTAATAATGATACTTCCCCTTCACTAAAAAATTCAATTACAGCACTAGCTGGCTTACCATAATCACCTTCTCTTTCACTAGGATCAAACAAACCAGCAGTTTCTACTGCAGTTTTTGCATTTAAAATTCCTTGTCTTAATGTTAGTAGTTCCTGTTTAGTGCCATCTATTATAGGAGAATCTGGTCCTAATATTTTTTTCTTAGCTATAATACCAGTAAAAGATGCTAAACTTTCATTTAACATTTTATCGTTTTCATTAACCATGTCTTTAAAATCTCTTCTTATTTGTCCAGATTTACCAAAACCAAACCAATTACCAGTACCACCTAACAAATCTTCTCTTTCTTCAATTTCTTCTTCAGTCATTCCCTCTATAGCTTTATTGTATGCATCTATATTTTTAGTTTCTAAGCCCTTTAATAGAACTCTTTTATCTAATATATTTTTATATGAAACCATAGCTTCTTTAGTATACTCTTGATTTTGTTCAAATCTTGCTTGCTCAATAGCACTATGTGTTTGCATTTGTGCAACTGTTTGTGCTTGTATTAAACCCATAGCTAATTGCCTAGCATCATCTTTTTCTTTACCCGTGCTCTCTTTTAATGCACCAGTTGCTCTTGCTAACTCAGCTAATGCAGATAATGTATCTTCTGAATACGCCATCTTAATCCTCCATCATGTCTAAAACGTTCATATTTCTACCACTGTGTGCAGATAATTCAAGTAAATTGCTTTGTATGTCTCTTAGTCTAGATTCTTTTTGTTGATCTAATTGATATCTATCAGACTCTAAACCTAATGTTGCAGCATCTTGAGCACTACTAAACTCTTGATTCATTTGTTGTATCTGTCTTAAACCAGAACCTGAACCAGCTAAGTTGGTTGCTCCTAATTGTATATTACCTTCACGCATGCTACCAGTATAGCTACGAACACCTTTTTGCTGAGCTATATCAAATGCTCTACCAGTAAACAAGTCCTGTTGTTTAATATCACTAACAACGTTTCTTGCTGCACCCATTAACAAATCTTCTGATTTTATTGCTCTTCTTTTACGTGCTCTTGCTTGCCTTCTGGCTCTTCTTCTAGCACTCATACTAGTAAAGAATCCTGCTATAGCACTTACAGCACCTATAACTGGGTTAGCTGCAGCTAATGCACCACCTATGCCTCCCAATGCTGACATAAATGCACTACCTCCAGATGGAGGTTGAGCGGCCATTGCTGAAAAGTTAGGTGTTGACATATTTCTAAATTGTAAACTATTAGAAGAACCAGTGTTAAAACCAGTACTGCTGTCACTATAAGAATTACTTACAGCACCTCCACCTAAGTTACCAAAACTAGTTCCTACATTTCCTCCGCCCATTACTTACTCTCCTTTTCAAATGAATTAAATTCTAACCCCAAGTCATCTAAAACATCTAACAACACAAATCTTGATGCAGTTTCTTGTGAGACTTGTTTTTTTATATCTTTTAAAAATTGCTCATTAGGTTCTACTGGAGTATCTTTTAGCTCTCCAGGTTGATCTACTCCTTGCTCAAATAAAACAGGGTCTTGTACACCAGCTGGAAACTTAGGAGTATCTGCTAATTCACCAGGTTGATTAGTTCCTTCTAACATAGGGTCAGTTTTAGTTCTTTTTTTTATTTTATCTTGAATCATTAAATACTCTCCTTAATATTTTCTATTGCTGTTATAAAATCTTTTACTCTTACAGGTGTTTGTTTGTACCATTTAGAATATTTTTTTTCTTTCTTGTTAGCATATAAAACTTCGTCCATAGCTTTATCGTAATCGTTATGACATAGTGCTTTCCAAGCTGATGGAAACTTTCTATACCACTTAGTACCAAGTTGAAAATTTACAGATGTTAAAGCAATTTTAAATTCAGTATTAAATACATTTAATATCTTACACTGTTCATTACATGCGTCTAAAGATTTTTGTATGTCTTTATCATACCACTCTTTTATAATACTTTCTTTTATTATACAACCCAAAGGAAATGTTTTACGTTCAGAAGAACTTAGTAAGTGTCCTATACCACCAGTAGGTTTTCCTAATGTGTCTAAATAGACTACGTTTTTATAACCTTCACGCAATTTAATGTGATCATAAAGTTTTTGTCTAAATGATATGTCTCCAGGTATAATCATTTTAAGATTTTTCTGTCATGTTTAATTTTATATTACCAATATCTGTTCTAATTTTATCACTATATAAAGAAACAGCATCTCTATAGCTTTTTACTAAATCTTCTTTAAACTTATTCATAAAACTAGGATCTATTGATAGCTCTTTCATAGAATCAGCAGTCATTTCTTTAAAATCTCTAGGGTCTGTAATGTTTTTAATTGTTTCTACAGAGTTCATTGCTGTTGTAGCAGCATACATTCCAGCTGCTGCATCTGTAACAAAACCAGCAACTCCACCTATATAATTATCTCCACCAAATAATAAACGATTTTCATCTTTAACTCTTTCTCTTTCATCAGCCGCTCTAAAGCTTTGCATAATATTCTGTGCTTCTGTAGCCATTATTCTACCTCCTGTAGTTGTAGTTTCATCCATCTTCCACTACTTTTTATATATAAATATTCTCCATCTGATTCTTTTACTACCTTTCTGTCACCGTCAGCACCTTTATTATTATCAGGTATAGGTTCAGATGTTTTAATAGGTGTTTCGTATTGTTGCTTTACTTCTTCTATTCTTTTACCGTCATCTATCATAGAATTTATAGAACTTAATAAACTTTTTTTTCTTTTGTACATTAACTGTTCACCTTTGTCCTGTAAACTATTTGAATATCGTTAATTTCAAATCCAACGTTTAAGCCATTAGTTACGTCTAATTGGATACCCATGCTAAGTAAGTTCTTGAAACTGCTAGGAAGGGGCAATTTAGCCGTTTTAAAGGTACTTCCTGTGCTTTCTAATGCACCTATAGTAGTTACGCCTAGATCTGTATTGTCTTTTCTAGTTCCAAAACCTTTCATAGTAACGTTAGCTCCGTTAGTTCCACCTTTATAATTTATATAAATAGTATTAAAATTTTTAGAAGTGTTAGGTGTGTCCATATCATATAGTTTTGTTTTAAATATTGTAGGGCTACCACTAATTGATGATTCTGAAGGATTCCATTTAGTTCTATTAATACTATTTGGATCGCCATTAATTCCTAAAACTTTATGAAACCATTTCAATTGACCACTACTATCATTAACAAAGTTAGTTGCATCAATAGTAAGTTTAATACCGTCGGTTCTCCATGACTCTGATTTCAAATCATAATATAATGAGTTACCACCTTTTTTAAGAATAATTAATTCTTTACTTATAGGTAAATAACCTATAATATTGTCATCGTGATAGTAGTCACTAGACCAATTAGCTAATTTAGGCTGACCGTTTCCACCTATACTAAGTTCATTAATTCTTTCTCCGTCATATAAATAAGCACCATAAGTATTAAACCAAGCTACAAACCCTTCACCCTTAACTACATGGTAATCTTTTTCTACGCCCTTATAATCTATAGTAGCTTCTAGAAATTCTATGTCACGTGAAACGTTTACAATAAATAATTTATTTCTTTTAAATTGTAATAATTTATTACCTATAGATTCTAGCTTTATTACACTATCTCCATCTTCTACTTCTACATCTATAAAAGAATCTTCTGGAAAAAAATCAAATTTATTTGGTAGTGACTTTAATACTCTGTCAGATTTAGTAACTAAATTATTTTTACTATCTTTATATTGTATATTACCAGCATATACTCTTCTATTTATAATAGTAGAAGTTTTAAATCCTGTATTAAAATCTCCTATAACGCTACCTTTTTCTTGCAGTAAAGGTTCCTTAATAGAAAGATTAGCTACAGTACGTCCCGATAAAACATTGTCAACAGGAACAGTGCTATATGCAGAATTAGGATAAATAAATTGTTCTTGGCTATCAAATATATCTGTGTCAAAAGCTTCATAAGAAGTACTTCCACCAAATCTTAAACCTTTTTCAAAGTCTACTTCTGCTAATAAATACTTAACCCCTATATTACTTGCTGAGTCTATGTAATTTGGTGAACCTGAAGTATACCAGTTATCCATTAAAGCGTAATAAAGTTTAAAGCCTGCATACCTTGGAGACTTATCTCCCATCCTACCTATTAAAGCAAGGTGTAAGGGTTGCACTTTATCTGTACTTCTAGTTTTTTGATATATCTCTCCTAAATAAACTGGATGAGATTCACTTTTATTAGAATCATTATCGTAATTAGCATATACTTTTGTAGCCCAAATACCATATCTTTTGTCTGCATAAAATGTAATATTACCATTTGAATCATCTAAGTCATCGTTTCTAGTGTAAGCAAAGATAGCCATAGATCCTTGTTTTGCAACTGTATATTCAGTACCGCTACCATAATTATCTAGTATATTTTCTACCGTAGGTGCAGTTAAAGATAATTTTCTAGTATCCCCCGAAAAGTCACCATTTTGTATATCCCACATAAATAACTCAGACTCTTGTGTAGGATTAAAAAAAGCTTGTTTAGAGTTTAATGCATCTTTGTCGTAATTATAAGAACCACTTCTTTGTATAGGAGCTAAATATAAATCTTCATCTCTATATGTAGCTGTAACTTCATTGTTAATATCTTGATTTGTAGATGATGCACCTAACTTTCTATTAAATTTATAATATCCAAGTACTTTAGCTTTATTATCTGATGCTCCATAGTGAGGAACAACTCTTGTCTGCCCATCTATAGTATACATGTCAACCTTGCTTGAAGAAGCACCATAATTAATGGTATTAGATTCTACTGCAGGGGTTGTAATATCATAGATACGCACAATACTATTAGTAGTATCATTAATAAAAAAATACTCTGTTTCACTAATTGTTTGAGCAGCTCCTAAGTTTCTATCTAAGTTTGTGTATAATAAACCATTACCGAAATTCAAATCATCTATACTTGATATTGCATTTGAACCTATGTTTTCAGCTACAGCAGATCCATTCATTGTAATCTTACCTGGTACCTCATTTGATAATTTATCTAAGATTTGAAATTCATTATCATTCAAATCTTTAGAGTTAGTATTATTATTTAAGCCACCACTAAAGTTGTTTATATGTTTAGTTAACTTTGGCACAAGCTATTTTTAGCTTATTACAAATTACATTACCCCTGGTAACTTCGTTCATATCAATAAGCTTTACCTTTTTGTTTGACTTAGTTTTTAAATTATACTTTCTCCTGCTGTCGCCAATAGAAGTACCTTGAAACTCTTGTCCTTTTCCTGTTGATGTATTATATATTCCCATCTATAATTTCTCCCCATACAGAAGTTTTACCATCTGTAATTTCAACTGTCTCTACTTTAAATTCTCCATTGTCATACCAATCAACTATAGCAAAAGCATGACCCCAGTTATGCAGTCTACCTTTTAACCACTTATTGCTTTCGTGTGACATGTCCTTTAAACATCCCATAGACCAAGCACCAATGTTACTATTAAGCTTTGTCATAGTATGACGTTGTATGTCATGTACGTGTCCATACATTACATTCTCACCATATGTTTCTAAGTGTTTCTTTGCATGGTATGTTGTTGCAAACGCACCATGAAAAAATACCAACTTACCTACTTGGATAGGTAGGTTGTATTCTGTGTAAGTATATCCTCTTTCTTTGATTTTACATGCTTTAAAAAAGCTGTAATCACTAAGATAAGGATACTTGTTAGCAAAATTATCCAACCAGAGATCGTGGTTACCTTGAAGTAAATACTTTTCTTTACATCCAACTTTCTCCAATAACTCATCCCACTCATCCAGTCCTTCATTTACTAATCTTATATCTTCATTTACAATAGGAAGTTGAAACTCTAAAGGTGGTAACTTCTTGTCTTTGTACCTCCAAGCAGATACAGACTCCCACTCTCCAACATCACCTAAGTTTACAAATACGTCAGGTTTAATTTTCAAGATTGCTTTTTTAACACACTCTACTGCAGCTCTATCTTCTAATGGATAATGCTGATCAGGTATTACTATACCACGTTTTTTTAGTTTCAACGAAACCTCCTATTATTTAAGTGCTTTTTTAATTTCTGCAAATAGCTTATCATCTAATTTATTTGAAGACTTAGCTACTAAGGCCTCTCCTAAATGTAGTACAATAGCTTTAAGTACTTTTTCAGTACCTAACTTTGCTAATAACTTTCCTAATATTGGTCCCATTATTTTTTCTCCTGACATGATTCTTCACACGCTTCTAGGCCTTTCACATATCCTTGATGCTCTATAATCATATTTTTAATTTCAGTTAATCGTCCGTTAGCTTCTTGTATTTCACTAACTAAACTATTGTGTTGCTCTACCATACTTGCCATTTGACTGGTAGCCTGTTCTTTTAAATCGACTTTTACTTCTTTAGCCATTTACTCTCCCACTTCGGTTATCTTATGATGTTCTTCGTTTTACTGCTTTACCAACTGTATATATGTCATTGGCTGTTAGTGCTGCATTTGCTGCTGCAGCTAAAGGTATTCCTACTCCTGGTATTAATGCTAAACTACTAGCAGCAGCTCTTTTAGCTACTTTCTTTGCTCCGTATCTAAGACCTTGTTTAACAACAGTCTTTTTTTGTTGTGCAGCTATATCTTTTCCTGCTTTAATTGCAGTTTGTTTAATTACTTGATTGCTAGCACCTCTTTGAGCTTTAGAACTTAATGTTTTTTCAGCTTTATTTACTATACCTTGTATTTTTCTATTACTAGAACGACTAGTATTTTTTACATTGCCAGCATTTTTTACATTAGAAACAGAACCTTGACCTACTTTAGGCCCTTTAACTTCCCTTACTACCTTTTCCATTACACCCGTTGTAGGATTTCTTGAGCTAGTACCACTTTGTACAAAAGTACTAGGTCCTCTTTTGGTAGGAAGTTGTGAAGGTTTTACATCTACAGGTAAATTAGAATTAAATTTCTTTTTAATTGCCGCAGTTCTTTTACCAGTACTTTGTGTATCTGTTACAACTTTAGGTGAGTTAAAATCAAATGTAATACTTTTTGTAGGTAATGATGCTGTCCTTGATAATGTTTTAGGTCCAGATATATTTAAATCCATTCCTTTACCTATGTTACCTAAATTAGGTTGCAACCCTTTTACTACATTATTTGCTCTCGATTTTACATTACTTGGTAAATTTTTTATAGCACTACCAGTTGATCTAGCAGCCCCTGGAATTGATTTAATTATACCAGGTACTTTGGTAATACCTAAACCTGTTGATCCAGCTGTATATGCAGCTTTACCTACACCTGCTATAGCCTTACCGCTATACTTTATAATAGGTGGTATTGCAGTTCTTGCTACACCTATTGCTGTTGCTCCTCCTACTACCGTAGCTCCAGCTTTTAATGCACCTATTGCAAGCTTTTTATGATCTTCTTTTTTATATTTTGTTATTGCCATAATTACCCCCCCTAGTATTTACGTGCTATTTTATTTGATTTTTTTATAGTTCTTTTAGCTTTTCTAAATGCTTTTCTTATTTTTCTTTTAGCTTTAAATCCTTTTGCTTTTTTAACATCAGCTCTTTTTTTCTTTTTTAATTTACTAATCGTTGATCTAGTTCCTTTTTTACTTACCTCGTCTTTAGTTTGAGTAGTAAATTTTTTATTATTCCAAGTAAAGGTTTTATTACCTTTATCTTTGTTAAGTTTAAAAGCTTGTTTAAAAGTTAATTTTTTTGCTTTTGGTTTTGTTTTTGTTTCAATTTTTGTTTTCGAGTTTTTTGGTACTTTCATATTATACTCTCCTCTATATATTAATTTTTATACATAATATATGTATATTATTTTTTGTTTCCAAACACTATTTAATTTCTTTTTTAATTTTATCGAATACTTCTTGCTCGTCAAAAGTCATAGATATTCCAGCTTCATATCTCATTACTTCTACACCTTTTTTAAAAATAATAATAGTAGGTACAACTTTAATGCTCCATTCTTTTTGAATGACAGCACCTATATTTTTATTAGTTAAATCTATTTCACCTATATAACATAACTCAGATAACTTCTCTACCTTTACTCTGTTTTTATAATTCCAGGAGGCGTTTACTTGAACTACCGCACAATCTTCTGCATATAATGCTTGTACTTGTGCAAAGTTTTTTAAATTAACTGACTGTGAATGCAATGGCGATAGTAATAATACTGCACCAAATAAGCCACAAAGTAATTTGTAATATTTCTTCATAATTAAACACCTCTATTTGTTATTCATGTTAAGAAGAGTTTCATTAATGCTACGTGTATCTTCTTTAATGTCATCAACTTTTTCTTCTAATTTATCTACTTTGCCTTCTGTATTTAATATTGAGTCACGAATCATTTGATCCTTTAAATCGTATTCCATACGTGATACTTCTGGCTCAGGTAGTTCTTTAGCTAACTGTATTTCAGCTTGCAAGGAATACCACATCCCTACTATTAAAGCTATAGTAACAGCAATACTTATTGCAGTCTCTAAGCTA
>Ga0098051_1000053_pt1 | contig 45339 bp, 53 predicted proteins | sample 14BtaG_FD_77069 | JGI IMG/M metagenome (GOLD analysis project Ga0098051, IMG submission 77069) | Marine viral communities from the Subarctic Pacific Ocean - 14B_ETSP_OMZ_AT15311_CsCl metaG | ecosystem: Environmental > Aquatic > Marine > Oceanic | place: Pacific Ocean | collected 2015-01-18 | reverse complement strand
TTGAATAAGAGGCTCGCCTCCAGTAAGTTTCCAGATCGTACCCTTCTCGAGCTTCTCAATCCAGTTATTGTCTTCCATCATCTTGAAGATCTCATTGAAGGTCATCTTGTTCTTTACAGTCCAAGAGACATAAGAGTCGCAACCGTGAGGAGAGTCTTCAGATGCAAACCCAATACAAGTTAGGTTACACATCGCCATCCTCATAAACAGTGAACGCTGCCCGACATATTCACCTTCCCCTTCTATAGTATAGAAGATTTTATCGTCAGAAAGTATTAAAGTTTCTTTATCAAGGTCCATCATATATAGTATAGTATTATTTCTCATATATTCAACTAAATCAGCAAAACTATATAAAACTAATTAGGTAGGATTTATACATACTACTACCTAAATAATTCTATATGAGTAGACAACCAAAAAAAATAAACTCTCATTCTGAGATTGGTGAAGATATTTTAAATGATAACTGGCTTATGGATTTTAAAATACGCAAACCATTTTATTTTAAACCAAAACATAGGCATTTCTATAATACACTCCACGACTCAGCTACTCAAATGTCGTTTGTTGATGGGTTAGCTGGTACTGCAAAAACTTATATTGCCGTATATGCAGCTTTAGAAAAATTAAAAGAAGGTTTATTTGACAAAATTGTATATATTCGTTCTGTAGTTGAATCGGCTGATAAAAGTTTAGGATCTCTACCTGGCGAGATTGATGATAAATTTTCACCGTATGCGATGCCTCTAATTGAAAAGGTGACTGAAATTGCCGGTCCAGGTACGTGTGGAATGTTGCGTACTAAAGGTTTAATAGAGGCTATACCTGTTAACTTTGTAAGAGGTTTAACTTTTAACAATACCTGTGTTATTGTAGATGAAGCACAAAATTTAACAAAAGGTGAGCTTACAACTATTCTTACACGCTTTGGTCGTAATAGTCAGTACATTGTATGCGGTGATACAGGGCAATCTGACGTTAGACAGTCAGGATTTAGTGATGTATTTAAACGATTTAATGCTGATGATTGCGCAGATAGAGGAATTTTTACTCATAAATTTGGTGTAGAAGAAATAGTACGTAGTAAAATATTACGATTTATTTGTGATAAGCTTGGTTCTTAAACCAACTAGGTGGTTGTCTAGATGTCCAGACAGCGAACGGCTTGTCATTAATAATATATTGTTTATATTTATCTACTGGCTTTAGAGAATTAAAGCTTGGTATCTGCCTGCATGTTTGATCTGCTGCAATTGCTACTGCAAATTCTTGACGAGGACCGTCAGGTAAATTTTTTGGATGTGTGCGAAATATATCTGCTAATTTGGTAAAGGTTAGATGAGTCCTACCATACCTGTAGGTATACTCCTCACACGAAGCAATAAAATGATTGTATAACCAGTTATAGTTACCGGTTGTTGAACGGCACCATATACCTGATGGATGTTTGATATGTGATGCTTTGTAAAGATTATTTTCTAGAAACTTATCCGGATGTAACCAACGCTTAATACGTCTACCAGCTTTGGTTTTATCATAGTATTCTTTACCATCTAATACGCGATGAGCAGTAGACATAAGCTGCGCATACTCAACAATCATCTTTACAACATGTTTATCACACATTTCATGAGCAGATATAACGGGACAATCATTAGTTGTAAATATGTTCATACCTAATTATATATAAGTTCCTTTTAATAAAAAAAGAGTACCAGCGCGCTGGTACTCTTTAAAGATTGTATTATCTTCTAACGCAAGCCTGTTGACTCAAAGACATCACGTGCAACTCCTGCGGAGAAGCCATTTTCAATACCTTTGACTATTACAGAAATAGCATTGTGACTATGAAGCGATTCGTTATGAGAAGCTACAATCTTAAAATCTTTAATTCGCTCATCTTTATCTAGACGTGAATATAGAAGACGAACAGCATCCTCAACAAACTTGAGAAATGCTCCATTCTTCTCAGCAAATGCTTGCTCATCTTCACGCTTAACCATTACTTGCGTTTCAGTCTGTAGAGCATCTAAGCAGAGCTCTTGAAGATCTTCAATCCAAAGCTTATCTTCAAACCTAACACTAACACGTGCAACACTGCGCTGACTATGAGGTACTGTCGCACGGTTACGATACTTCTCTGCATGCTCACTAAGCTCAAAGCTACAAGGGCATGCAGATGAATATACAAAATCAAAATGAAGATACTTTTTAAACTCACCATCCTTAGTAAGATCCCCTTCCAGTACAACATCATAATACTGATAACCTTCTAAACCACTACGTAAGCTCGTCTGTTTAATAGGATAGGAAATCTTAAGCATAATACGTGAGTCAAAGCTCTTAAGATTCTCTTTATATGTAGTTAGTACATCTTTAATCTTACCAATGCTAAAAGTTTCATCCTTATGATCATAGAAGCTACGCATAATACGAGACATATTAATACCCTTTTTATGTGCTTCTAAACTTACACTACCTGTAACACTAGTCTCAAGCTCAATAGTTTTACCATTACGGGTTTCATAATTAAGTGGTAGCTTAAAGTTGTGAATACCAACCTGCTGAATAGCAACTGGCGCTCCTTGAATAAGACTAGAAGGCCCATTTTGTAGATCTGGTAATGAAGCAATATACTCTTTACTAGCATCTACCGTATCATCATACTCGCGAACTGGCGGTACATATCCATTAGCACATTCACTACCCATAATATCTTTTGCAATAGTATCCTTTTCACCGGTGAGCTCATCGTCATCACCTAGCCATTCATAGTTGGAGTTATTTTCTGTCTTACTCATAGTCAATTATAATTATAACATACTGAATGTAATAATCAACTAATCTCATTCATTTTTAACTTTTTTAAATTATTTTCGTGAAACACTTGCAATCGGAGTCTCAAATGAATAAATGGATTGTAGAGAATGTACAGAAGAACCTATTTCTCAGTCTTTCTAGATATCAGTAATATAGAATAATTTAACTAAGCAGTTGATTTACCTATACAATCAGTATATAATATATTATATGAAATTTACGAGTAACAAAGTAATTGATTTAGGTTCAGCAGCCTTTAGACAATGGAGATCTACTCATAGTCACTGTCAGTTTATTCATGGCTACAGACTTACAGCAGATATTACTTTCGAATGTGATAAGCTAGACGAACGTAATTGGGTTATGGACTTTGGTGGCCTCAAAGATCTTAAGAAGAGTTTAGAACATACATTCGATCATAAGTTAGTTGTTGCTGGAGACGATCCTCAACTTGATTTATTTAAACAACTTGATGCGGTAGGTGCTGCGGAATTAGTTATTTTAGATAGTGGTGTAGGTTGTGAACGTTTTGCAGAATTTGTTCTCAAGACAGCAGATACCTTTACAGACGAAGCTACTGATGGTCGTGTGAGGGTACAAAAAGTACAAATTAATGAACATGAGAACAACTTTGCAACTTGTCATAGGTTTAGTGATGGTGTTAAAGTATCATTTGTAGAGACACAACCTAGTACTGAGCCAGTACAATTAGAAGACATACATGGTCCTATTGCAACTGAAAAATCTGAACAGACTCAAGCTCCAGTAGCTGATCCACGAGCTGCGCCGGTTGGTGGTAACCCAAGTACAAAAACCAAGGGTGGTTGGTTCGATGGTACTACTTGGGGATAAGTGTCAGCGGGTGTAGCTCAGCGGTAGAGCGCAACCTTGCCAAGGTTGATGTCGTGAGTTCGAATCTCATCACCCGCTCCATTTTAGTGCCATCTTAGCTCAGTGGCAGAGCAGCTGATTTGTAATCAGCAGGTCGTCGGTTCAAATCCGACAGATGGCTCCACGTTAATCGTCTATGCTGACTTCTATATTTTCGTCAGCAATGTTTTCTTTACTTACATCTATTAAAGCATCTAGATCTTGTTGAATAAAGTCTTTACCAACTAGTATCTTATATAAATTAGATGCTCTATTGCCAATTGAGAATGGAATACCTGTAAATTCTTTTTCACCAATTTTAAAATCCAATTCAACTACAGGTCTATGTTCCATATTACCTGCACCAACGTTAATTGTTATTTCACCCTTCTTTGGAAGTAGCAGTGTTTTACCATTTATAGTTCGGAAGAAAACTTTATCACCCTGCTCTTGAATATCTTCCCCATGCAAAACATTGTAAGCACCGTTACCAGAATCTAATTTAGCGGGTACTTTACCGATACCTTGAATATCGAAAAATTCAATAAGCCCTAAAACGGACTTTTCTTGTATATATTGCAAAAATGTTTTCATGTTTAATTACTAAAGCATTAGCATTCACCATCTTCTGCACCACAACCGCAGGCATTAACATCTTCATGACCTGCATTAAACATTGAAGCATGCTCACCACTTGCAAAATCATAATCTAGTTTGTGAAAAACAGAACCAAGATAGTCTGCTGCTTTGGTAATTTTAGAAGCTGTCCATCCTTCTAAAGCTGGGAGCTCTTTCATCATAAGACTAAGAGCACCTGCATATTTTTCAATCTTGTAAAGCTCAGCAAGAGCCATTTTCATTTCAGAATCATCATGGTGATTTACATGAGGTATATTTTCACCATCTTCTAGCTCTTCATCACCAGCAAGTTTACTAATACCTCTATCAGCAGCTTGACCAGCTTTATCTAAACCTTTTATAGCAGCTTTACCAGCGCCCATTGCAGCCTTGCCGGCAACTTTTAGACCTTCTTTACCCACCTCACCTGCAACTATAGCAGCCTCCTTACCAACTGCTTTAAGACCACTTTTGGCTAACTTACCAATACCTCCAGCAATTGCACCAATTCCTTCTTCAATTGGATCTTCGTGTGAAATTTGTGAATAAGCTTCAGCAATTAAACTTGCATCATTAAGTTTAGACTTCATGCATATATTTATGCCGTCAGGATAGATTTTATAGCATCTTTATCCGTTTCAGATACCTCTTCTGGTACAAAGTAAGCAATTGCCTCATCTAAGTTATTAGTAATTAACTCTCTTGTCTTAGTACCTGAAATACCTTCTGCTTGTAGAGGAATCTTCGTAACACTTACAAGAGGGTACTTATCAGCATTCTTTTCAAAGTATGAATAACGTTTCACATCCTCGTCTTTATCACCTGCACCAACAATAATTTCAACCTCTTTATTTTCATCAGCATAATCATAAACTGATTTAACAGGAGATATAGGCGCTAGCATAACTTCAACAGGCTTATTAGAATATTTTGCATAGATATCCCAAATAGCTTTTGATTGCTCCGCTGTAATACCATCTCGGTCCTTGTTACCAATTACAACAATACCTTTATCAGCATTTTCTAAAAGATATAAAAATGCAGAGAAGTGACCTTTTGTAGGTGGCTTATAACCACCGGGCATAAGAGCTATTCTCTCTTTGTCTCTTAGGTGCTCTCCGTCTTCATAAAACTCTCTAAACGTTTTCATTTGGTAATTGGGGTAGATGTTTGACCTCCACTAAAGTTAGCTCTACTAAACTCTAAACGATCAACTAGTTTTACTGCATCACCCTCTTTACCTACAGCAACATAACCTTCTGGGTTAGAAGCAGTAAGAGTACCGTCACCATTATCTAAAAAGTGCTTTGTATTGTAAACGGCATTATTGTATTTGTTAACAAAAATTTGTTTAGCTTGGGATAGGAGTTTACTTATTTTAAATAAATTTATAATATCTTTTTGACGCGACTTAATATCAGCTAGTTTCTTTTTAAATGCTTCTGTAATGCGCTCTTTACCGGTTTTAGATTTGCGCTTAGCAATCTCTTTTTCCATTCGTCCCTTCATCCAGTTCATAAAGCCTTTATATGAACCCTCTGCATCTTCTAAAAATTTTCCTTCACGAATCTCTGAGTTAGCATAAATGTTAAGTAAGTCTAATGGAAGATCTTTGTATTTAACTTTGATACCATCAGCAGTCTTTGCTAAATCTCTAACTTGCTTAGCCTCGTCCTTTGTAAGAGTAACTGTTCCTGTGGCATCAGTAAATACAGCATCATCAACCCATACACCTGGTACTTTATTAAGACCTTTTACATTGATACCATATTGAGGTGGTGAGTTTAAATCACTATAACCGGTATGAAAAACAATACCAAACACAGAATTTGCAATTTCTTTACCAAGATCTGAGTCTGCTTCGACGGCATACTTAATAGTATTAGGTTTAAATGCGATATGTTTAACACCATCCTGCATTACTGTCTCAAGCATTGATGAATCAAACATGAAATCACCTTGTAAAATGCCTTTAATACCTAATTTTGGAAGATATTTAAGAGCTTTCTTAAGTTTATCAGCAAGTCCAGGTGCATGACCATGATTCATCTCAACATCAGCATCTGTATAGTTGATTTTAGGCTCATTATTAAAGATAGACTTAGTACCAACAAAGAATTTACCGGTTTCTGGGTGCTTTCCAGCAAAAATAGCAGGAGCTCCATCCCATTTCACTGAAGTATTGACGCTTCTTTTGGATTTACCCTGTAATTTAGAGAGAAGATTGCTAATCATGGTACGAGCCACATCATATCCCTTCTCTCCCTTAGTTAACACCAGTTCTTCTAAGTGAGTTAAGTGAGTATTAGCTTTAGCCTCAGTTAAAAGCTGTGAATTTAGATGAAATTGTTTAAAACTACGCATTTTCTTAATTATATCGGTGTTCCTTTAGAAATTAAACTTGAAATTAGGGTAGAAGTCATTAATTGAGTAGTTTGAAGTGACAAGTTTTTCATCATCAATTAATCCACCATTACGAAGTGCCTCTTCACGCTTAAACATAGCGTAGTTTAGCTTTGTCTTATCGATAAAAATAAAATCTTCATAATTATATTTACGCGCATAGTTATCTAAATTAACTTTTGTTATAGCTTTGCGAATATCACCACGGACAACTTTAATGCCCTGTTTTGTACTCACACTATCATAATTAACTCCTTCTAGATATTCCATACTGCTATATGGATAAGCAGATTTTAAGCCTTGTTTAAGGTCATTAACGAACGAACTCTCTTTACCTTCCGCTTGATAAGCTTTATAAAGTTGGTGTATAATTCCTTCTAATGAAACCGCTTGAATCTCAGGAGGGTTACTTAAATTAGAAGTAAGAGCATCGGTATCAAATTTAATACCTCCCCTACCAGCTTGTTGGCCTAATCGACCACCTTGACCTTTTACTTCTAGAGCTTCACCACTAATAGATAAATCACCACCACCAACAGCGTTAGTTACATCAGAAAAGGTAAGAGCAAGAAGAACTTCACCCGGACCAACATTACTACCACCTTTATCAACTGGTGTAAACCTAGCAACTTTCTTTGCTAGCTTCTCACTCATACCGTTTTTAGAGGCTAAATTAATAATATTGTTAACTCTATTATCAGCTAATGTTGGCTTATTATCGGATTCAATGTAAGTTTCAAACTCACCATCATCAAGCAAGCTAACAAGAGTTTCAAAATCATCTTCACCCTTAAATGAATCCTGAGAATAGAATTTATCATTAAGATAAGTTGTAATCATTCCAGAAGTATTTTTACCTGATGCAATTCTTTGAACTTTACGGTAAATATCTTCTGGAACATCTCCTACAGGGCTATATTTTTCACCATCTTTTATATATAAGGTTACATCTTCATAAAGATGTTCAAGCCTTTTACGAGGGCTATGGTACTCTTCACTTGTGAGTATTTTTTTAGTATATATATCTTCTAATTGCATAACCTTACTATATAAATGCTGATTATGCTTGTTCAAGCGTATCTTTTAAATCTTCTGCACCAATTTGTACGATGCTTGCAATAGTACTAATAACGTTGTTAGGATCCTCATCAACTTTTGTTTGCAAATCAACAGCTGTTTGAGCAGCACTAGCATCAGGCTCGTGTAAAAATGCTTTAAGAATAAGATCAGCTAGGAATATTTTACCTTCTGCAGAAACTGGCTCCGGAGCTGGTGGTTGTTCGGCAACATCTGTAGCGTCAGCTTCCATCTCTGGCTCATCAGCTTCATTATAAATAGCTTCGTACTTTTTAAATATATTTAAAGTTTTCATATTAATTAACCTTTTTTAATTGCTTTAAGAGATTTTTTTAAATCATTGGCTACTTGAAGATAAACTTGGTTTGTAACCTTTGCAAGTTTTTTTGCACCATCACGCGCAAACATACCAGCTTTAGGGTCAACCTTACCTACTACATCTGTAGCTGCTCCCATAGCTAAAGCTAGCTCAGCGGCCTTATCACCCTGCTGAGTTAATTCAGGTTTCATGGTTTCAGCATCCTCTACCTCAACAAACTCTTTAACCTCTAATTTTACAATACGACCATCTGGTAAATGAATCATTACGTCATCTGATTTCTGATCTGCATCACATTTAATATCTTTCTCCATTAAGCAACGCTGAACAGCCCTTTTAGCAGCAATTTTTTCATCTAAATTTAGATCTGGGGTGTTCTCTTCAATAAGATCAAGAAACTTACTCATGTTAATATTTAATGTATTAGCGATAATTTAACGTTATTATTTTTAGTAAAGTTTTTCTCTAAAGCAGTGAGATTATATCTCTTAAGAAGCTTTTTAAACTTTTTCCAGCATATTTTACTGGTGTCAACTGGTATATATGGGTAGTACATGCAATCTTCTTTAACAAAATTGTCAAACGATTGTTCTCTAACAACTAACCGCGAGGGTAATGCACTAAAAATGAGCTTAATAAGCTTAAATTCGTTATCCTCACTACTGCAATCGTAATAAAAGCATTTTTTACGATCAGATTGCGTACAAACATAAAATATTTGTGTTAATATAAAATGTAAACTAAGTTGCTTCTTTTCTTTAGCAGAAATATTACATAATTCAGATTCTGTTATGTAATATTGATACTCATTGTAAGATACATCTAAATATGGCCTTAAATTGACGTATTCTACGTCATTTGTTAGGTCAAAGTAGTTTTTCATTACTAGCTTACCTAATTATAAAGCTGTTCCTTATGATAGCAATAGTTTTGGTGGTGTTCTAGTAAATTTTACCTTACCTATACGCACATTTAGAATACCATTATAGTAATCCTCACGTAATAATGCTTCTGACTGGAATTGATAAAAGGTTTCCATGTAAGCTAACTCACTTTTAGTACCGCAACTACGAATTATTTCAAATTTAAATTTATTCTTGCCAAGTTTTTCGATATCCGCATTTAATCTATCAGATGAGCCAGTATATGTCTTCCAATCTGACTCTCCAACTATAATTCTTTTACGTTTTTTACCTTTAAGTGGAGGTCTTCTAGTTTTCTTAACTATTTGTTTTTTACCGATATACTTCATACCGTTTGAAAGGTTTGTAATGATATAAACAAACCCAAACGGTAACTCAGTTAATGACTCTTTGCAAGTCCAGTGTCCCAAATCAAGCATTATTAAGTTCGTGGCAATTACAGTGAGGGCAGTCAGGTCCGCATTTACATTTACTTACTGGCATGCCACAGCAAGCATCAGGACACATTTTTTCTTCTGCATTTTCTCCTTTTAAGAATAATTTATCTATATTTTTTTTCTTTTTATCCTTTTTATTAACATTACCCACAGAGCCTTTCCTTGTAGCAGTCTTTTTACCTATAGCTTTAGGTACTCTTGCATCACCTGGAGCATAAAAATCACCAGAGTTAATATTGGTAGAGGAAAACCCACCAGCTCCACTACCAACACCAGCATCTCCGGCGGATATATCCTCTTGTAATATGCGTTTAAAGTAACGAGCAAATTTACCAGTTGATTTTTCCATATAGTTATTTAATCTATATATGTGGAATTGCTAAAAAAGTATTTTGAAGAGGTTGGAAAAGATCTCGTACTTGATGATTTTAATATTAAAGAGCAGTCGATGCGGTTACCAGCACGTAAGCATTATTGGGTAGCTAAACTTATTACAGCTAAGATTGAACGTAATCAAACGTTTGAAAAGAAAAGAAAACTTAAGAAAAATATTACTAAAGAGGTAATTGCAACATCTCCAGTAAAGCTATCTCAATCAGCAGCGGAGCAAGCAGCTGAAAGACATGAGTCACTTTCATCATTAACTTCAAAAATAAAAGAGCTAGATATTATAATTGAATATTTAGAAAAGGTTGAAAAGACTATGTCGCAAATGGGATTCGATATTAAAAATGCTGTTGAGATTATGAAGATGGAGCAAATGTAATGATAGAGTTTGACTATAAAGGGCCTACTGCAAGACAACCTAGTAAATTAATTATTAGATGTAGTGATGCAGATTTATTTGATAATATACGTGAGCATTTTTCTGTAGAAAATACTGGTGCTCGGTTTGCTAGGAGATATGCTCGATTTGCTCCTAGGCGTAAATATGTTATAACTCCAACCGGTACATGTGAGTTAGGCATGTATTGGGAAGTGCGTCAATATCTAATTAAAAATCAAATTAATGAGGAGGTAGTTTTAACAGATAAACTATCTAAAGCTATTAAAGTTGGTATTGGGGCTGATTTGTTTGATAAGTTTAAATTTACATTGCGTGAATATCAAGAAGAAGTAATACGCAAAGCCATGAGAATTGGTACAGGTACTTGCGTACTTGGAACTGGAGCAGGAAAGACATTTACTACTGCAGCATTAATTGAAAACTTCTTTAGAGTATCAAAAGACAAGGATACCTTTAAATGCTTAATGCTTGTACCTGATTTAGGTCTAGTTACTCAAACGTATGAGGAATTTTTAAACTGTGGTACAACATATAAACTTACAAAATGGACTGGTAAAAATAAACCAGATCTTACAGCTAATGTTATTATTGCAAACATTGGTATTATACAAAGTAGGTTTGATGATAATGATTGGTTAAAGTATATTGATTTACTTATTGTTGATGAATGTCATAAAATTACTGCAGGTAATAAAATCTCAAAGATAGTACAGCAGATTAATACACCTAATAAGTTTGGATTTACCGGTACCCTGCCAGAGGATCAACTTAATAAGTGGTCTATTATTGGAAAACTTGGTCCGGTTATTTATGAAAAATCATCCTTTGAATTACGGTTAGAAGATTATCTTACAAATGTTAGCATTAAAATTTTAAATATTAAATATAGTCCAAAACCCCACTTTAGTGGTCAAACAGGTTATAGAGATGAACTTGAGTATATATATAGTAATGATAAACGAAATAATATCATCAAATCCCTTGTTGGCAAGCTATCTGCTAATACTCTTATCATGGTTAACCATATCGCTCACGGTGATGTTATTATGGAACATCTCAAAAAACTTGAAAATAAAAAAGTTTATTTTATTCAAGGGTCAGTGGATGTCGAAGAGCGTGAAAAAATTAAAGCAATAATGGAGAGAGAAACTAATGTTGTTGTTGTAGCTATTAGTGCAATTTTTGCTACAGGAGTTAACATTAAGAATCTACACAATATTATTTTTGCATCGGGTGGTAAGAGCTTTATACGTACAGTTCAGTCTATTGGCCGCGGCCTTCGTAAACATGATTCGAAAGATAAACTTATTATTTTTGATATTTGCGATCAACTTAAATATGGTATAGCACATTGTGAGAAGCGGATGGCCATATATGATAAAGAGAAAATTCAATATAAGGTAGCAGAAATTAGTTGATCTTTATTAAATTAAGGCTATAATTATGTAGAATGTCTAAAGCAGCTAAAGAAGAGTATTATATTAAACCAGCAGAATTCAGAGAGAGTTTGCGTAAGTATTACGACTCAGATATTTTGACTGACGACCTTGCTGAGAATATTAAAAAGATTGCTTATGGGTTGAGCTATAATGGATCCTTTATTAACTATAGCTATAAGGACGATATGATTGGTGATGCATTAATTAAAATGTATGCTGCCTTAAAATATAAAAAATATAAGTTTGAGACTAAGTCTAATCCATTCTCATATTTTACAACTATTGCTTATCACGCTTTTATAAATCGTATTAAGAAAGAGAAAAAGCATCATCAAACTATTACTTCATATAAAGAGAAGGTATACGAAGAGTATATGACAGATCCCAGAAACACACACGGTACTGTTTATGTGAAGCCTATTGATGATGATTCCGACTATTAAAAAGAATAAAGTTGCTATCTTTAGCGACCTACATCTTGGAGTACACTCTAATAGTTCTGAATGGCATAAATATGCTATTGAATGGGCTAACTGGTTTCGTGAAGAGTGTCGGGATAAAGGTATTAAAGACATTATTTTTTGTGGTGATTGGCATCACAACCGTTCAGAAATATCTGTTAATACCTTGCAAGTATCTGCAGATATTTTAGATATGTTTGAAGAGTTTAATCTTATTGCAATAACCGGCAATCATGATATTTACTATAAACATAGAACAGATGTAAACTCGCTATCTATTTTTAAGAATAGAAAAAACGTTACCATATTAGAGCAATATCAGACGTTAGAGGCATTTGATAAAAAGCTTTCTTTTTGCCCATGGAATACACCTACTAAGGTTATTGAAGATAGTGATGTAATATTCGGTCACTTTGAAATTGAGACTTTTAAAATGAATGCTTTTAAGATTTGTGAAGAAGGTGTTCGTGTTAAAGATCTTCTTAAAAAATCTTCACTAGTTATATCTGGTCATTTTCATACTAGACATGAAAAGCAGTTTGGTGCTGGTACTATTCTGTATGTTGGTAATCCCTTTCAAATGGATTTTGGTGATGCTGGTAATCGAAAAGGTTATCATATATTAGACTTGGATACCTTAGAGTATGAGTTCTTCGAAAATAATGTTTCTCCATGTTACGAAAAAATAACTCTTAGTGAATTAGTAGAAGAGGGTGAAATTACACCAATAGTCAAAAATAGAATTAGTAATAACATTGTTAAGTTAAAAGTAGATAAGAATATTTCGCAGGATGACATGGATGTTCTTACTGCTGTATTTAACAAACTACAGCCGGAACAACTCTCTATAGATTACGATATTAACTTTAACCGTATTTTAGATAATAGGGAGGATATTGAGGACTTGTCTGGGGTGGATGTAGAGCAAGCTATAGAAGAGTTTATTGGAACGATGGATTTAGACGATGCTAAGTCTATAATTGAATATACGTTAGGTTTATACGAGCGTTGCAAACAATGAAACAGGTTAATTTTAAACGAGTTGCTATACAGCATTTCTTATCGGTAGGCGAAGAGCCGGTGGTTGTAGACTTTAGTAAAGGATTACATGTAATCACGGGTACTAATAAAGATAAGCCGGATAGACGTAATGCGATTGGTAAGAGCACTATTGCTGACTCTATTTACTTCGCAATATTTGGTGATACTCTACGAGAGTTAAAAAAGGACCTTATACCAAATAACATTACAGGTGGTAAGACTCATGTTGAGTTAGACTTTGAAGTTGTTAATGCTAAAGAAACAAACACTTATAAAGTAATACGTAATTTAAATCCATCGAAGGTGTTTATCTTTAAGGATGGTGTAGACATAACAAGGGATAGTATTTCAAATACTAATAAGTTTATTTGCGATGTAACTAGTGCTACCCCATCTATATTTCAAAACTGCGTTATTATGACTGTCAATAACGCGGTACCTTTTATGGCAAAGGGTAAAATTGAAAAACGAAAGTTTATTGAGGACATCTTTGGTATGGAGGTGTTTAGTCAGATGTTAGCCCAACTTAGAGTTGAATATAACGAACTGAAGCGTGAGTATGATATAGTTCAAACAACTTTAACAGAAGTTAAGAATCAGAATAATAACTATATTGCGCAGAAAAAAGCAGCTCTTACAAAAAGAGCAGATAAGAAAAAAGTTTACTTAGAGCGTAAAGAGCATAACATTATCGAGAAGGATAGCCTTGGTAAAAGACTAGAGGAATTTGAAGATCTAGATACTTCTAAAATAGAGAATGATATTAGCCATTATAATGAAACTCTTTTAACTGTTGATGAGAAGATTAATGAAAAGACGGTTGAAGTAAGTACTAAGAAGGCTGAATTAGCACATAGTAAAACTGCATATGATAAGATAGGTACGGATGAGGCTGAATGTCCAGTTTGTCTACGACCAATGGACGATCATGATGTAGAGTACATGGAGAAAGAAAAATCAAGTCTTAAAGATAAACTTATTAAATTTGGCCAAGATATTAAATTACTTAATGAAGGTTTAGATAAAGCTAAGATGGCTAAAACTAAGTGTATGCAAGTTATACAAAGCCATACAACTAGGTTATCAGAAGCTAAATTGGCTAACCAAAAACGAGAAAATATTCAACAGCGTATTAAACAGCTTGATGGTTGGTTGGAAGAGCTAGATGTAGATCTTAAATCTGTAGAAAGTACCGAGACAGATTTCGATAAGTTAATTGTTGAGTCTAATAAGCGGCTCATAGAAACTGAAGCAAAAGTTGATAAATTTAGAAAAGATATTTCTAAAATAGATATTGTCAAGTACGTTGTTTCAGAGGAAGGTGTTAAATCATTTATTGTACATAAGTTATTAGAGTTACTCAATAGTAAATTACTAACATATCTACGTAAACTTGATTCTAACTCCATTTGCATCTTTAACGAATATTTCGAAGAAGAAATTACAAACGAAAAGAATAAAGTTTGCTCTTACTTCAACTTTTCTGGAGCTGAACGTAAGTCTATCGACTTGGCATGTCTGTTTACATTTTCAGATATGAGACGTATGCAGGGTGGTGTAAAATATAATCTTGCAATTTATGACGAGTTATTTGATTCTTCGTTTGATGAAAAGGGTATTGAATTAGTAACACAAATACTTCAAGAACGAACAGAAGAGTTAGATGAATGCTCTATAGTTATATCTCATCGCAAAGAATCTATTAAGGCTGTTACAGGTGAGGTTGTATATATAGAGAAAGAGAATGGCATTTCACGCAGAGTGGCCTATACTGAGCAATAGAATAATTAAATATAATGATCGGATCATCCCCATTTCCACAACCGTTTGGTAGTCCTATAGCTCAACCTTTCGGAACAGCTGCACCACAACGTAAGGCTAAGCCAGAAAGACCAAGAGAAGAATCAATGCCTAGATTTGTTAATTATTTGGCTGACTACTCTGGGTGTGGTCATTGGCGTATATTATGGCCTGAAAATGTCATTAATATGACACAAAGAGGTATTAGTCAATCTACTACTGCTATGGTGGCAGAACCTAGATGGTATCAAAATGTAAAAGCAGTTAAACTTCAACGTCAAGCAGCTCCTGCTCAGTTAGAGTTTGTTAAGCATCTTAAAAAGATTCAACAGGATCATGACTTTAAAATTATTTATGAAGTTGATGATGTGGTATTTCGTGAAGAGATTCCTGACTATAATAAATTTAAATTTGCATTTGATACTGAGGAAGTAAGAAAGACGGTTGTTGATATTATGGACTTGTGTGATGAAGTTACACTTACTTGTGATTTTATGCGTAAGCTTTTTCAATCGAAACTTACCAATCAAAAAGTAACTGTTATACCAAACTTTGTACCATACAATTGGATGGGGTATTTGTTTAACCGCTCACGCATACAATCTGCATTTGAAAAGTTTAAAAAGAAACCACGTATTCTATATACTGGGTCAGGTGCACATTACGATGTTGCGAATAAAGCTGGGGGTAAAGATGATATGTCCGCGGTCAATCATATTATCCGTAAGACTGTAGATAAGTATCAATGGATTTTTGTTGGAGCATATCCACCGCCGTTACAGGATTTAGTTAAGTCTGGTAAAATTGAGTTTTATAGGTGGAAAACATTATTAGAGTATCCACAGTTCATAACTAATCTAGACCCACAGTTAATGGTAGCACCACTTACTGTTAATAATTTTAACAACTCCAAGTCTGATATTAAATTTATTGAAGCTTGTACTATGGGTATTCCATGCTTATGTCAAGACATGCAAACTTATTCAACAGCGCCAGACGATCTAAAGTTTAGTACGCCAGAAGAGTTTGAAGAGAAGATTGATTGGATTGTTAATTGGAAAAATCGTAAGAGGTATTACAACAACATCGGAATGCTTCGTGAAATTGGAGTTAATAGGTTTCTAGAAAAGCCGGAAAATATTGGTGCTCATATGGAAGCCTTGACGACGCCATATGGTTCACCAGATCGAAAGTATCTTAAACAGTGGAACCCTTAAGGAACTTCACTATAATGATATTAGATGTATCGTAATGTAGTGTATAATGGCCGTGAAGGAACGGTTACTTTATTTGGTTGGAGCGAGACTGGTGATCGTATTCGTAGAGAGTGCTCTTTCGAGCCTTACCTTTATACGGAAGATCCTAGAGGAGATAAGACCTCTATTTTTGGTACTAAAGTAAAGAAGCGTTCCTTTAATACCGGTTACAATCGCTATAAGTTCCTTCAAGACTCTGGAGTTAAGCGGGTCTTTGAGAACTCACCGCCGGCGCAGCAGTTTCTTCTTGATATGTATTGGGAGGAAAACGAAAAGCCCGAGTTCAATAGTAATCCTATCAAGTATTGCTTTATTGATATTGAGACTTATTCTGTCGATACCTTTCCTGATGTAGATGACCCTACTCACGTCTGTAATGTTATAACAGTATGGGATAACTTTAGTAAAAAGTTTAATACGTTTGGTATTCACGAGTATACTGGTGAAGGTCGCGATGATATGATTTATCATTACTGTAAGTCTGAACGTGAGATGTTCTTAGCTTTTCTTAAGTATATTGAGAGACAACATCCTGACATTATCAGTGGTTGGAACTCTGAGGGATTCGATATACCGTACATTGTTAATCGAATGGAACGTATTTTAGGTCAAGAGTATGTAGATCGCCTCTCGCCTCTGCGGAATGTTTATTTCCGCATGCGTAAGGGTACATTTGGGCGTGAGCAAAAGCGTTACTACTTCGACGGTGTTGCTAATCTCGACTATCTTGATGTGTATAAACGTTTCTGTCTTAAGTTGCGAGAATCGTATAAGCTTGATGCTATTGGTGAACTTGAGTTAGGTCAGAAGAAGATCGATTATGAAGGATTAGCTCTCCATGAACTTGCTGATCAGGACTGGAATAAGTTTATTGACTACAACGTTCAAGACGTTAACCTTCTTGTTGAGTTGGAAGAGAAGCTTCAATACATTCCTCTACTGAGAATGCTGTCTTACGTTGGTTTAACTACTCTTGAAGGTGCTATGGGTACGATCGGTGTTATTAACGGAGCGTTAACTATACGTGCGCGAAAGCGCGGTGAGGTTATTTCCACCTTTGTACGTAATGGTAATAAGGATCATAAGAATCCTGGCGCGTATGTTGCCGAACCCAAGCGAGGTTTCAAAGAGAATATTATATCGTTTGATGCTAACTCTCTATACCCTAACGTAATGATATCTCTTAATACTTCGCCTGAGACGAAGGTGGGTAAGATTGAGAAGAATGATGGTAAAGAAATTACTATTCAGCATAACTCTGGTAGATTGTTTACATTAAGTAAAAGAGACTTTGTAAAGTTCCTTAAAGATGAAAAATGTACATTATCAAAAGCTGGTTTTCTTTTTAGTCAGAAGAAACGCGGTATTATTCCTGAGTTTCTTGAATACTATTACAATCAACGTGTTGAGATTAAGAAGAAGCTCTTTGCTAATACTAAAAAGCTTAAGAAAGATCCAGAGAACATCAACCTCAAGTACGAAGTTGAGCGTCTCAATACCCAACAAATGGTTATCAAGATTTTGATTAACTCTTGTTATGGATATATGGGTAACAAAAATGCCCCTATTGGGGATGATGACATCGCAGCAAGTGTTACTCTAACTGGTCAAGCAGTTATTAAGTACTCTAACGAGTGTCTTAAAAACTTTATCCGTAATGAGGTTGGTTCAGAGAATATATCCGAGCATAATCTTGAGGAGTGTATTGTTTATAATGATACTGACTCATCTTATATCTCTATTGCGCCTCTAATTAAGAATGGTGTTAAGTTTTGGGAAGATCAATCCAAAGGTCTTATTCATCAAGAAACATACGATAAGATTCAAGAGATTGAAGACTGTCTTAACGATGACATTACAGTCTGGGCTAAGAAAGCTCTCTTAACCGACGATCCACGATTTGTATTCAAGCGTGAGATGATTGCTGATGTTGCAACGTTCCTTCAGAAGAAGCGTTACGTTATGCATATCCTTGATGACGAGGGTATTAAAGAGAATAAGTTTAAGTATACTGGTGTAGAAGTTGTTCGCACTACTATGCCTAATGCTATTAAGCCTTACGCTAAGAGTATTATTGAGACTATGCTTACTACACAGGATTTGGGTAAAACTAATAAGATTTTTAACGAAGCATATGAGACCTTTAAGACGTTATCACCGGAGGAGATATCGTTTGTTATGGGTATTAAGGGTTATGAAAAGCATGCGGTACAATGCCGTGAATGGCAAACAGTAAAGGGTATGCCAGTGCATGCTAAGTCAGCTTATTACTATAATCAAATACTAGAAAAGCTTGGTACAGGTAACAAGTATGAGAGTATAAGCTCTGGTGATAAGGTTCGCTTTATGTATATTGAAACTCCTAATAAATACGGTCTTCAGTCGATGGGATTCAAATACGAATGGCCATCTGAGTTCAATGAGCTATTCAAGATTGACTATGAGAAGATGTTTGATAAGATTCTCTTTCAATCAATTGCACGGTTTTATGATAGTGTAGGGTGGTCGATCCGTAAACCTTCTGAAAATGTTCAAACAGAACTATTTGATTTATTTGCATAGTAGAGTAAATAATCGTATGGCTGAAAGTTATTTAGATAAACCAGAAGATGATAACACTCCGAAAGCTCACCCTGCATTTAATAGAGGTAAGCTAGCGAGTACTGTTTACTTTCTTAAATTAATTAAAGGTACCGTTTCAGGTACGGATATCGGCGCCGGTCAAATAGGCTCACCGCAAATTGAAGCGGCGCGCCGCGCTATTCTACACCTGTCTAGTGCATTAAAACATGCTAGTGGTAAGTCTACATACTTATCAAGTCAAGCAAAAGAAGCTTTAGAAAAAGCTCAAGAAGAGCTTGAGAAAATTAACGTTTAAATGTTACCTTCTATTGGATCACCAAATCCATGCTCTTTGCTTTGTGGCCATACCCGCCACTTAGCAATATCCTCATCTGTTTCAAACCACCTCCAGAGCTTGCAGTAACCATCCGGATCTGATTTAAGCTTTTTGATCTCTTCTGGATCTACATCTTGTCTAAATATTTCTTTTCCCTCAGTGTTAAAGAACGCGACCGCCCAAAAAATATAATCATCGTAAGGTACTTGATCGTAGCTTAGGTCTATGCAATATTTAAACAAGCTTATAAATGAATCGTCATACTCTTGCTTGCTAACATATTCTGGATTGGGAGGGTATAATCTATCTTGTGTATAGTGTTGAATTTTCTGATCTCTAAATCTTACACCTGCATATTTTTCATAGTCATTTAAAGTGCGTGATTTACCTAAGCCGTATTTATTCTCTTCTTTTGTAAATTTCTCATTATTAATACCTAATAATTTTCTTACTCGCTGATAAGATTTTTTATTATCATCTTGCCATGTATTACTATCATCCCAGTGTTTAGTAGCAGCTTTTCTACCGTAGTGGTGCCATGCTATTAATTGATGTGGGTAGTATATATCATAACCATGTGTAAATGCTCTAACGGCAATACTTATTTCTTCTCCATGAAAATACATTTCTGGGTCATGTTGAACATTTTTACTAAATGCACCATCTGTAAATGCAAAGTGTGCAGAATAAAACCGTCCCTTAATTGGACCTCCCAATCCTTTCCAATTAGGTATTTCTTCCGGTATAGTATGCAAGGGGCCCTCTTTTGCAAAGAAGTTATATGATAACATCCAAGGATCCAAATTAATAGGCTTACTCGTTTCAACATCATAAGCAGGTAAATAGCTAGTAATTAATGGTTTTGGAGAGCCATTAAGTTGCAACCCTGCATACATATTTTTAAGTTTTGTATCCCAACTTTTTACAAACCGATGATGCGAGTCTATTTGAAATGTAAACTTTTCCTCGTTATAATGTTGCTGAATAAGATTTCTAGCCCAACATGCTCCTTTTGAATCATTATAATCTATATCGAGTATAGTAAACCTAGAATCATCAATATATTCATCTAAATTGTCCCACTCGTCATCTTGTGAATGTTGCCAGCAAATACAAATGTGTAATAAGTTTGGTTTATCGGCTTTAGAGAGTAAATCTTTTAATGTAGGTAATAACTCTTTATCTCGATATGCCGCTATTTGAACAAACACAGAACCATTTGTATAAGCATTCTTCATAAATATACTTAATAAAGGTATTAAAAATTACAAGTTAGTTTTCACGACGCTCATCCGGTTGGTAATGCATAATACGATCATGCCATATTGGAGACGCTAGTAGTATTGCAGGTTTTAACTCACCTGCTTTGGTTTGTTGATATATATGAGACATCCACGTTTGCTCAAATGGGCTAGCCCATTTAGTATCAATAAACATTTTCCGATTACCTTCTTTACTTACAATCATAGGCCAGTTAGCGTAATAAATTTCACCGTCTATATAAGTCAATTCGTCTAAATTGTAAATATTATTAAAGTTAGTTTTAGGCACATTAGGGTCTAAACCTGAAACTGGTAATTGATCATAATCTGGCCAGAATTTGCTCCTTACTGTTTGAGGTACATTATACCATGAGCATTGCTTATCATTATCAAAATAAACTTCTGTAAAACTTAATTTAAGAAAATCAAACTCGTCTTTAAGCATAATTCGATGAGCTAAATTATAAATATTAGGAATATATTTACGAAACCCATTTCTACAAAATTGACCTTCTAATTCCGGAGGGTTAACTGTCATATCATCCTCGAAAAAGAACATAAAATCAGCATCTGAATCGTGAAAATGCTCAGCTGCTGATTGTCTACCACCACATATACCGGTGTTGCCGCCTAAATCAATATATTCAAAATTATATTCTTTTGCTATTTCTTGATTACGAATTTTAGCATCCTCATCCGTAGAATTATCTAATAAAAATAAACTGGGCTTATCTAACCACTCTGGAGTTTTTTTCATAGATTCAATTGTATGAAGAACTTGCTCTGGAAAGTTAAACGTAAGCATATATAAATGAGTCTTTATAGTACTTACATCACGATCCGTATATTCTTTAGCATTTGGTAAGCGTACAAATGCGGGTTCTGCTAACTCTACATTATCATCAAGTAAAGCTTGAGTAAAAAGCATTATATGGCCATTTATATTTAATTCATATCGTCGATACACCTCTGGCTCTAAATATGACATTATAGTAAACAGACTTTCTTCTGTGCCCATTAACCCCTCACTTAAAGATCGATCTAATAAACTATAATATGAAGCATTAGCTTTATTTACCTGATGTTTGTGACCACCAAATAATCCACCTCTGCAGACGTACTCGACTTTAGCATTTGAATATTCGCACATTTTTTCGTATTCAAATCCATGTATCTCACAAACATCAAAGGTATACGGGTAACTTAAAAACAAAAATGGATTGCTAAATTCTGGTAGTTTGTCTAATAAATTATAATATGTTAAATGGCTTTGAGGTACAGTATTAGTTATACCTGCGTCCAACCAATAAAAATATTCTGTATCAAAGGGATTAATGATAGTTACATCATTAAGCATAAACATTTTAGACTGTACAATAGGATTATACCACTCATTAGTAGCTTGCGGTGAATCTTTTAACCATGCAGCTTGACCAATCCAACTGTCAGCATTCCTAACTTGTTGTGTGCGATCCCAGAACGGTAAGTATAAAGTCTTAAGATCTTCTAGCTCAAAAACTTTAACAAATGTGTTTTTTTGTTCACGATGTTCCCATACTATATATTCATATTCTTTAGGAATATAAATAAATAAATTTTGAGGTATCTCTAAGAGCTGTCTAAACGATTCTATATAGTGGTCAAAATCTCGCCCGGTACGATTAATATTCCATAAACCAGTAACAATTGTTTGTTTATTGTCAGTTTCATTTAAGGGGTCTTCAGAAATATCTTTTATATCTACTAAGTTGGCTAGAACATAATCTTTTATTTTTTTAATATCCCATAAGGATAGGCTTTTTCTATTACCTCTATCATAACCATCTACTTGAACTTGCTCTTCTATAAAAAGCTCAGGTTCCGGAAAGTTAAAAGGAGCACCCATTAAATTTACAGGATAAAACCGACCATACTCAACACCTTCATTTTCTCTATGAATAGTCCCTTCTTCCGGAACAGCCCATACACCTTCCTTTTTAGATGCCCAAGTTGTTGATAGTAAATATTTACAATTTGAATTTAAAATATTCCTAATCATATTTAACGCTACTTCTAAAGGTTGATGCCCTAAAACATCTCTAACAATTAAAAGATCAGCATCCGGAATATTATCAGTTTCAAGATCTAAACATTTAAAATTATACTCAGGATATTTAATTCGATTATCCTCTATACATTCTTCTACTATATCGCATCCTGTATAACTTTTAATATCTTGAAATAAATAATTTATCCAATTCAAATCACCGCAAGGTAAGTCAGTAACAGACTCTATATTAAAGCGTCTTATAATAGCTCTAATATTATCTATTAATTTCTCTGTCTCCGATATTGTACTACCCGGACCACTTCTAGATTCTGTAGAACCGAAGCCAAAATTTTCGTATATATTTTTAAAAATTTCCTTACTTGTATTCATTAATTTTATTTTTTAAAGTATAAATCTTCTAACAAAAGTCTATCCATATGAGTCTCCCTATAAACCTTAACCGCATCAGCGTATGTAGATAAGATAGGCTTGCCGTTTATGTTAAATGAAGTATTAAGGAGAACTCCTACACCAGTCTTTTTTTCAAACTTAGTTAAAAGATTATATAACCAAGGATTCTGTTTTTTAGTGACCGTTTGCACTCTTGCTGTACCGTCAACATGAGTTATAGAAGATAATTGCTCTTTCCACTCATCTTTAACAGTTGGGCAAAATCCCATCCAACGGCTTTCCCCTTCAAAATTAAAATACTTACTAACATCCTCTAAGCGGCATACAGGAGCAAAAGGTCTATACCACTCTCTATTTTTAACTTTTGAGTTTAAGATATCTTTCATTTCCGGAAACGCTGGATTACACAATATACTTCTATTACCTAAAGCTCTTGGACCGTGCTCACATTTACCCCTTACAACCCCTACAATACTGCCTTCCACTAAATCTTTAACTAATGTCTTTGTATTTAATTTTTTACCTCTCAAGTCTTCGTAATGAGACATTAAAGTATTTTTATCTAATATTTCAATACCTGCATATGTTATATCATAAGCCTTTTTAGGTTTAATATGATTAAGTATTAATCCAGTTGCAATTCCGCAATCATTTGGGTTCGGGGGTACAAATACTTCTCTATCCAAGGTTTCGTAGAGCATAGTATTTAGTAATATATTTAAACCACATCCACCAGATACCACAAGTGGTATATTGGGATACTTTTTAAGAAACGGCTTAACAATGCTCATGAATACGTTCTCAAAAGCTATTTGCGAAGTCTTAGCTATATCCCATCCTGTTTGTCCAGTATATCTATTATTAACATCAAAAGTTAGTCCAGTTTTTTCAGATAATGTTTCTAAATGATCTTGATATGTAGGCCCACAAGGTATAGCCCTATAATATTCTTCAAATGCATCCAACCACTCAGGTTGTAACTTACCATAGGAAGCCAATCCCATTATTTTACCTGAATATACAAGATTGCCTATATTAAGAGGCTCTTTTCGTATATCTCCAAGATATTCACCGAAAGACATATAAGGGAATCCTAAATCTTCACCGGAACTATATATACTCTCTATACTATTTCTATCTTTTGCATGATATATATTAAAAAATCCATCATTACCACCACCATCATATGAAACAATCAGTGCTTCATCATAATTACTTTGATAAAACCCACAAGCGGCGTGTGATAAATGATGCTTACCTTCTATAAATTCTTTTGCTGGGATTGACGCTTCATGGTGAATTAGATGTACTTTGTCTCCCTGACCTTCACAACTATCCGCATTTATGAAATAGCACTTATTGTATTCCTTTATACCAAACTCCGCCTCTATATATTTTATGATTGCTGGTATTATAGTTTTTCTACTATAAGCAGGGCTATATTGAGCTACGCCAATATTTTTTTGTGATAAAAAACGCTCTATTTCAATAACAGTAACAATTTTGTTATCTTTTTCAACAACTACTGCTGCGTTATGTGAGCCGTAAAAAGCTATATTTGCCATCATTATATAAAAAGTTAATAATTTTGTAAACTAGTAAAAATATGAGTATCAGTTGCCTCAACTACATACCCATGGTCTCTATAATAATAGTCGAGTTGTTCTTTATTTTTTTTAATATACTCTTCAATAGAAGTAACATTATTTCTGTCTAGCTTATACTTTTCTTCCCAAGTAGAAACTCTAGAATGGTAAAATGTATCTTCAGGTCTACATACATGGTGACCTACTTTTTGACCACCGATTAAAGTAAATTTATAGCAAGTCTCCCAATTGTAGTTTTTTTGCTTTTTAAATATCTGCATAAGTATGTGCACTACATAATCAACATAATATAATTTAGTACCAATTTTATTAATTTTGTCATCTTTAATAGCATCCTTCATAGCCTCGCAATATATTTTATAAAAAAGGTACATGTCTTCTTTATTACGAAAATGGAATCCTCTTAAGAAACCATCACACATCCTTATTGGTTCATCATATTCAAGTTTAATATCTGGAAAGAGGTGCTGTATATTGGTCCAAAGTTTAGGATTGTTACTAAATATATCGTCTCCCATCCATGGGGCGTATAGTGTGCCCTCTGGTACACTATTAAAGACTTTTTCTAACATCTCTATATCGTTTTTAAAAATAAAATCAGTTTCTGTAATAATAAAATTATAGATATCATTTTCCATTAAGTAAGGAAAAATAAACCGACTTATATCTAAAGAAAAAGCACCTTTAAATCCTGCTATTTTTTTAAAGTATTCTTCTTCTGTTTCAAACTCTGGAAATCGCTCAAATTCATCACTACTTTTACTAAATTCATCTTGGTAATCTTCTATGAATACGAATTTAAAATCATTATGATAATCTTTATACATAGGATAAGAGGTCTTAGTTGTAAAAAGTATTATATAATCAAGTAAATCAGGAAAAGCCTTCTTCATAATTTCAAGCCTATATCTTACAGGGGCACCGGCTATAGGTATAACTATCTTATTTTTTTTATTCATAACTATTGTTGTTTTTATTTTATAAATTAAATTCTACTCTTTCGGCCCAGCCTGTTTCTTTTGATATACCCCAATATACTACCCGAACAGGTGGGTTGTTTGTTACAAACATTTCTTCATAGTGAATCGGACTACTAGTATCCAAAAACTGGGTAAGTCTATCATCACTAATATACGTTTGATGAACACCACTACCAGTTTCATCATCGAAAGCTACTAATATACTTTTATAATCTTTACCAGGCAACATTTCAGGGGTAATATTTACTAAATGATAGTAAGACTTTTTCCACTGATCAGTGGTAGGAGTAGTAGGTGGTAAATTATCTATTGTTTCTTGATGAAAAGATTTATTTTTAAAATTTATACCAGCGTACGCTTCATAATCACTCAACTCTCTTACAGTGCCGAGGCTATACTCTCCTAAATCATGACCACTATTATCGACTTCAAGTAACTGCCTGATACGAGAACGTGCTAGGTCATTACCAATACTCAATTGATTCTCACCTCTTTTATATTGATCATCCCACACTAACATCCCACTTCGTTCTTCTCTCATAGTAGCATGCCATATAACTACTCTATGTGGGTGAAATAAATCATAACCATGAGTATAAGTTCTAACAGTTAAATTTAATTCTTCACCCGCGAAAAATATGTTAGGGTCGTGTTTTACATCTCTTGCCCATTTATTTGGACCAAAAGCAAAATGACCACTTAAAAAACGAGCGGGGTATGGTTTCGTTAAATTTTGCCAGTTGGGTGTAGCCCCAGGTCTAATAAAGATAGTTCCAAAAGGATAAAAGCATGCTGCATGCGACATCCATGGCTCTTGAACTCTCTCCTCTGGATCATTAAAGGGATTATACAGTGGTGAATATCCACCTATAACAGGATTATAACCATCGTCAACTAACTTATCATACCATTTAATTAAGGTAGTGTCCCAATTTTTTGTAAATCTATGATGCGAATCTAATTGACATACAAAGTCTTCATCAGTAAGAAGAGTATCATTTATTAATGCCCGAGCGTAAGGTAGACCTTTGGCTTTAGTATAGTGGATCTCCTCTATTTTAAATCTAGGATCATCCTTATATTTAGATAAATCATCAAAACCATCCTCTGGATTATATTGCCGGCAAATACCAAAATGTATTCTTTCTGGAAACTCCGCCATATTCAAAGCATCCTCAATAGTTGGTATTAACTCTGGGTCGCGATAGGCTGGTAAATGTAAAAATATGGTTCGCTTTGACACTAACGATATTTAGGAAATAAAAAAGGTAAATCAACAGTTGATCAATAGATGTTATATGTTATAATAGCAGTGTATGAGTGAAGAAATTACTACTATTGTTGATCAAGTTGGGCGAGTTGTTATTGGAGTTGAAACGGCTCAAACAGACGAAACCCTTACTTTAAAAAATCCAGTTATTGTACATGTTCAGCCTGACCAACAGTCAGGGCAACTTCAAGTACAAACCTTTCCTTACCTTTTTATGGAGTTTATTGAAGGTGATAGGACAAAAAATGATTGGACGTTTTATAAGTCGGCTATTGCAACATCAAATGTCTCTCTTACCGAACAGATTAAAGCGCAGTATAGTGCTATTAATAACCCAGCACCAGCAGCGACTGAAGAGCCAGAGGTGATTAAGTTGTTTGGTGATGATGGTAAGGAAGCTAATTAACCTTTTTCGGGTATAGCTCAGCGGCAGAGCGGGTGGCTGTTAACCACTAGGTCCTTGGTTCGAATCCAAGTACCCGAGCCAAATTAACTATCGATATATATCGGTAGTTTTTTGATTATGAGTATAATTTTAAAAGATAGTGAGCTCTATGATATTCTATTAGAGGTTTGTGATGAGCTTGGTTATGATCAATACATGCCAACCCCCGGAAGCATATTAGAATCTGCAGAAGGAACGCGTATAACTGCATGGGCTACATCCTTTAAGACAGCAGAACCTTTTAAAAAAGGTGATAACATTAAGACTTATATTAAGGAGTGTATTGAGAGAGTACTCGCGAAGAATCATAAGTGTAGCTTTTATCCATACTCAATTCTCAAATCAAATAATGATACAAGATTAATTCTTCGGGGAGCTATACAACAAGAAGGGTGGTTATCTAACATGAAGAATTGTGATAAAGAGTTTAATAAGTCAATTCTCGATAAGGTTGAAATCCGGAAGAGAGGTCAGATATGAAACAATTAAAATTTAGTCATATAACTAAAACTGCCGGAACTACAATAGAAGATGAAGCTAAAGAGTGTAATATATTATGGGGTCGCCACCATAAAGAATATGGTTTTTGGCATGAAACATTATCAAATAAACATTTAACGCTTATAGAAAAATACGATTGGTTTACAGTTGTAAGAAATCCATATACACGAATTATATCCGAATTTCATTGCAAATGTAGCGATGGAAGCCAATATGCAAAAAAAATACGCGACAAATTTACAAAAGAAGAATTTAATAATTATTTGATTGGAAGAATTATTCATTATAATCAAATTGGTAATCATTATACGCCGCAATATTATTATACAGATAATGAGATACCTATATCAGTGTTGAGGTTTGAAAATTTAAACTCAGAGTTTAATATGCTAATGAAAAAATATAAATTACCAGTTGTGATTAATAGTCATAAAAATAAAACTTCTAAAATATTTAATAGTTCTGATATAAATCAAAAATTACGGGATATAATTAATAAAACGTATGAAAAAGATTTTGAGTATTTTAATTACGACATAGAACTTAAATAAATGGAAATATTAGAATCTATTGGTTATTGGGCAGGGTACTGTTACTCTTTAATTTTTGTATCCAGCTACGTACCTCAGTTAATAAAAGTTGTCCGTACAAAGAGAGTAGATGACTTATCATTGAACATGTTTGTTCTCACAACAATTGGATATATATGCTTGTTCATGTATCAATTTTACATTGGGTTTAAAATAGCACTTGTATTTAATTGTCTTGTTGGTGGTACATTCTCTATCTTTATTATGTGCGCTATTTTGAGGTATAGAATTATTAGCAAACCACCGGTTGATTAATACAATTCGGTTCATATAATTGGTATATGAGTGATTTTGATAAAGATACGCTAGCGGCGTTAGATTCAATCGATAAAGTAAATCCGTTTGCAACATACTTAGAAGATAGTACGTTGTCGCGTGTAGGTGGTTGGATTGATACAGGTAGCTATGTTCTTAATGCTATTGTCTCAGGTTCTATTCATGGTGGTATTCCTAAAGGTCGAGTAACAATGTTAGGTGGTGAGTCTATGACTGGTAAGACATTGTTCGTTCTCAAGATTCTAGCTAATGCACAAAAGGAGGGTTTGATTCCAGTTATATTTGATACGGAGAACGCTGTTGATCCTGAGGGAGCAGCTCGTATTGGTCTTGATATTAGTAAAGTGAAGTATGTGCCATGTGTTACTATCGAGCAGACTCGTAACGCGTTGTATAAGTTCCTTACTTCAGTTAAGGAAAAAGGTCTAGAAGGTAAGTTTATTGTAGCTATCGACTCGCTTGGTAATCTTCAATCAGAACTTGAGCATAGTCGTATGGGTAAAGAGAGTACTTCTTCTGATATGGGTAGTAAAGCGCGTGCGATGAAGTCTCTTATGCAGACTTGTACTAACTTGGGTGCTACAACTCAGACTACTATCTTATGTACTAACCATGTTTATGATGATCCAGCTGCTATGTTTCCTTCTATTGAGAAGCATATGCCTGGTGGTAAGTCAATCGTGTATTTGCCTTCTGTAACTGTTCAGTTGGCTCGTAAGCCTATGAAGAGTGATGGTGGTAAGACTATGGATGCTGAAACCGCGGTAGGTCAGAAGAACTATGCAGGTGTTCTTATTAGAGCTCTTACTCGTAAGAATCGATTCATTAAGCAATACCTTCAAGGTGAAATGTTCCTTTCGTTTCATACTGGACTTGACCGTTATTATGGTCTACTTGACCTTGCTGTAGGTGTAGGTGCTGTTATTCAAACTGGTTCTACTTATCAACTACCCGATGGTAAGAAGATTGGTTACTATAAGAACTTCCGTAAGGATATTGACCTTTGGGAGAATACGATCCTACCGGTACTTGAAGAGAAGATCAAGACTGAGTGGGCCTATAGTGGTGGTGAAGAGAGTGAAGTACCAGATGAGGTAGAAGAAGAGGTAGTAGTTCCTAAAGAAGAGAATGAAATCCTAAAAGATTCCTTAGATAAAAATGAGTAAATTAGTATTAAGCATATCAGGTGGTATGGACTCAGTAGTCCTACTACATATGGCAGTAGATAGAGGATTTAGAGAAATTCATCTTATCTCATACGATTATGGTCAACGTCATAAGCGTGAACTAAAGTGTGTATCGAGTCAGATAGAAGCGGTAAAGGCTAAAGTTTCGGATTTAGTAGTAACTCATTATATAGCTGATGTTGGATTCATTAAGCACCTAGCTCCTACCTCTTCTCTTACTAATGAAGATATCGACAATCCAGATATTAGTAAGATGGCTGGTGATGCTCAACCTGTAAGTTATGTCCCATTTCGTAATCAGTTGTTTAATACTATTGGTTGTGCTTATGCTGAGGCTAAAGGTGCTGATACTGTATGGTATGGTGCAGCTGAAGTCGATAGCCTTGCTGGTTATTGGGATGGCTCTAACGAGTTTGTCGACTCTATGAATGCATTAATTGCTCTTAACCGAGAGCATCGTATCAATATTGAAGCCCCGTTGCTTACAATGAGTAAAGAGGCTATCGTTGAAGAAGGAGTACGGTTAGGTGTCGATTTTAGTAATACTTGGACGTGTTACTCTAATAGGAAAGACGGACTAGCAGATGCTACAACACCTTCCTCTAGTATGAGGGTGAAGGGCTTCGTTGATGCCGGATATCAAGACCCTATTCAATATGTACAGCAATCTAAGTTGAACGAGCTATACTTATCTAAAGGCTGTAAGAAGCTCTAAAGACCGTAGCGACGAACTTCTTCAAGTTGCCAGTTAGTCTTAGGCTGGAAGCGCTCTTTAAAGCTAAGATTGTTTTCCTTCTTTTGTTTAGGTAAAGAATCTTGAGCTTTTTGCTCAATTAGATATTGTGATGTGTAGACATCTTCAATGGCCTCTTCATACCTTTCAACAAGGTATTGACGAGTAGGAGTTGTTTGACCATTTTCGTTGACTGTGCTTTCCACAATAGGCTCAACTGATGAATAGATATCAGTAAGGTAGTCAGCAGTTGTGTACTTACTCTCGGCGACTTGTTTCATGTCAGCTTCTTCACCTTTGAAACTATGGTGATCTATCTTAATCTTGATATCGTCACACTCATCAGGTGTACAAGGACGACCAAGTTTAGCCTCGATCATCTTCTTATACTCTTCATAACCCGAGCCAGGATTTCCACCATGAATGTCATCCGCTGCTGTTAAGGCAGCTTCGAATTCTGGATTTTCACCATCTTCTGGTGATACAGCGAGGACTTCTTCCGGATAAAGAACATGCTCACCACCGTCTTTATCTGTACAGTAGTAGATTGGTCTACCCTTCATATCAGATTCAGTATCTATCTTGTCAACATGAACCACTTCATTGTAGTTAGTTGTAAGCATTGACCCTACCTTAATCTCTTGCTCAGCATCTTCATGGTAATCATCAGGTAATTCACCATCACCAAGTTCTTCTACTTCAACCTGAGCCAATGCCTCAATATTAGGATCTTCTGCATTCTCAACCGCGCGTGGTTGCTTGTTATCTGCTTGTGTTTTGATAACATTATCTAAAATACTCTGAGCTACATCTACTCTATCTTGCTGTTTACCGTTGCTCTGCTTATTAATTCTGTTATATTTAGAAAGATTCTTTTCAGCGGCCTGCTTATAAAGATCTGATACTTCAGCATCACTGAACTTTGTGCCAGTAGTTAGATCGGTACCATCACCAACCATAGATTTATGCATCTTATCAATATCAGCTAGCATATCTTTGCGATACATAGCACTAAGACGATCACCAGCGTCTAATTGCGTTTGAGTCAAGTTCTCATTATCTTCTTTACTCATTGAAGAAGCAATTGCTTCACCCCTCGTACGCTCATATTTGGAAATCTTACCATCTTTATCAAGATCTGATTTTGTAGCGTCAAATCCATGATCTGGATCTTCTTGATCTTCCATTTCGATATCCTCCATACCACCTTTGATTGCCTTAACAGTACTGGAAAGGTAAGCAGCTGGCAATTGATATTCTTCCATTGCACTAAGTTGCTTAACAAACGATTCGAGTTGCTCGATAGTATTAATTTTTGGAGCAAACTTCTTAATCTCACTAAGAACATCCGGTGAAATATCTTCACCTCCAGGAAGGTCTTCCAATTCTTGAATAGCCTTAGCAAGTGATGCTTTAATAATAAGCTTTTCATCAGAGATAACATCAGCAAGTGCGTCATCCATCTCTTTCCCGGATTTAGCAGCACGTGCTTGAGCAGCTAACTCTTGAGCAGCGGCTTGAGCAGCATATTTTTCTTCCCGTGAGCGGTTAGCACCCATACCTGAAATAAAATCATCTAAAGTACTTTCAATCTTCTGTGAAATTTCATCTGATTTAGCATTAATTGCATCTTGGTTATCTTGTAGTACTTTAAGCATGGCTTGCTTTTTACCGGTAAAGCCTTTACCCATCTTAACAACATTTAACTCCTCTTCGGAAATAACATCTAGGTTAAATAATAACTCTCTAATAAATCTTATGGTGTCTAATGGTGCAGAACTTAACCCTGCTGATCGCATTTGCTTAGTAACACCGGTAGCACCAGGAACTAAAGCCTCCACAGGAGATTTTCTTGCTTCATTTAAAGATTGTAACCTGGTGTAGAAGTTATCGAACGAGCTCATTGATATTATTTATTAACACTAGTGTAAAATACATTAAAAAATTGCAAATAAAAGGAACTTAGTTATAATTAATATAGAATATGAAGCTGAGTTATAAGGATTTCAATAATATGAATGATAAAGAGCTACGAGCTCTGCCAGGAGTTGGTAAGTTAACCGCAAAAAACATTGTCGGTATGCGACCGTATCGTAGTAGTGAGGATCTTTTTAAAGTACGAGGTCTTGGTAAGAATACTCTAAAGAAATTGGGTATTGAGAAGAAGAAAAAGAAACGTAAGCGTTGGATTGAAGTTGATGGAGTGCAATATCCGCACTATACATTCGCTTATCATGAAGTTACTGGTGTAATGGACTTCTTCTGGAGGATACCTCGTGAGTTTAGACTTTATTATGGTAAAATAGAAGAAAGTAAGGAACTAACAGCACGAATACGCAAAGATATGGACATCCAACTGGAAAAACTATAGGGTTAGATTAAATTATAGTATAATGTGTGCGATTTTTGGAGCTCCAGAGAAATCTATGCTAGAGGTATTATATGCCGCTAATCAAGATCGTGGAACTTTTGCTAGTAGCTACGTACAACTTACGTATGACGATCAATTTATATACAAGAAACAAGGTGAAATTGATTTTAATGTAGTTAAGGGCTCTAAGCAAGCAAAATATAATTGTGGTCATGTTCAAGCCCCCACCTCAGCCATGAGAGAGTGGTCATATGAAACATCACATCCATTTGATACAATGTCATGGATGGTATTTCATAATGGGGTCATTACTAACGATCGTGATATACGTAAAAAGCACTTACCGTTTATTGAGAATCCGGTAGATACATCTATAATAGCAAATTTATTACAGAAGTTTATGGAAGACAGTAGGAGTAAATCTACTAATCCTGTTAGTTACATTAGAAAAACGTTAGAAGAGCTATCTGGATCGTTTGCGCTATCTATTATTGATTGTGATACTAACGAGCTATATATTGCTCGGGTGGGTTCAATATTAAATTACAATAATAAAGGGTGTTATTCAACTATGCCCGGTAAAGGTTATAAAGAGCTAAAAGAAGGTGAGATTAGACGTTTAGATAAAAGGACGTTGAGGTTTAACAAGGTTGGAAACTTTAAACACGACTCACCATTTCTATTTATTTGAGATGAACAATAAATTATTTATATGTGTCGCAACTAAGGGTAAGAAGGAAGATACTCTCATTTGGCAAACGAAAGATGATGACACTGAGGTATTTTTCAAAGAGCATAATAAGAAACCGCTACAGCAGGTTTACAATAAAGCTATTGATTTTGCAATAAAGGAAAATGTTGATCATATTATTTTATGTCATGATGATATAATTCTAGAAAATTTTGATTATGATAAACTAAAAGATCATTTTAAGAATTATGATGTGTTGGGAGTAGCTGGTGCATCGCAAATTAAAGTACAACAACCTACACTCTGGCATTTAATGGGTGGTGGTTTTGGTAGTAGTCATTTACATGGTGCTGTTGCTCATTTACATGGCACTCAAAAGTCTATGACTGCTTTCGGATCTTACCCACATCAGTCTGTAATAATGGATGGTGTGTTTCTTGCTATATCTCGTAAAGCATTTAAAAAAATTAGGTTTGACGAGACATGTCCAGCTGGGTTTCATTTTTACGACTTATCATATACACTTGATGCGTCATTGGCTGGGTTTAAATGTGGTGTTATTGATGCGTATGTTACTCATGCATCACCTGGGCTTAGAGAGTTCACAAAAGATTGGACAGATGGTCAAACATGGTTTTTAGATAAGTATAAAAAGTATGTTGGTAAAACTGTGCAGATATAGTTGATTCTTCAAAGTAGTTTATTATTATAAGTGGGATGGGTAAGCTAAATCTCGACTATTTTGAAAACGTGTTGATGTATAATGCGTTAACAGATAGCGGCTATTTGTCGACTATAGCTGATATCGTACAACCAGAATACTTTAAGAGTAAAGACATAGCTAGTGTTTTTACTATCATTAAAGACTTTAACGATAAGCGTAACGAGCTACCAACTACGACGGAGATTAAGCAATATCTAGTAACAGACGAGCAAAAAGATTCGTTCAAAAGGTTAGTTACCTCTTTTTCTGAGATTGATAAAAACATTAATAAGGATGAGCTGATTGAGAATACAGAGCAGTTCTTAAAAGAGAAAGCAGTATACCATACGATGCTAAAAGCTGCAGAAGATATTTCAGCCGGCGATGTTGATACTTCTGTTATTTTAGATAAGTTTGAGAAGAGTTGCAATATTAGCTTAGTAACCGATTTAGGTCTTGGCGTTAAGTCAAATATTGACGATATTATTGCTGACTTAACTACAGTGGAGGATAAAATTCCTTCTACCTGGGAGTGGTTAGATGATTCTTTAGATGGTGGCTTCTTACAAGCTGGTAAATCGTTATACGTCTTTGCAGGTGAAACTAATATTGGTAAATCTATATTTTTAGGTAATATAGCATCTAATATTGCTAAGCAAGGTAAAAACGTATTGTTAATTACGTTAGAGATGTCTGAGCTACTTTATGCAAGACGTATTTGTACTAATATTTCCAAGATACCTATGAAAGAGATGGCGGTTAATGGCTCGTCGTTAAGAGCAGCTATTACTGAATCGCCTGGTAATATCTACATTAAGGAATTTCCACCATCTACTATCACTCCTAATACTATTAAAGCCTTTGCAAAGAAGTTTACTGATCAAGGCATTAAGTTAGACGCGATTGTTATTGACTACCTCAATCTCATTCATAGTCCTATAGGCAATAACTCCTATGAGCGTATTAAGAATGTAACTGAGCAGGTAAGAGCTATTAGTTACGTATTCAATTGCCCTATTATTAGCGCTACTCAGTTGAATAGAGCTGGCTTTGATCAAGACAATCCCGATCTTGCTACTATCTCTGAATCGATTGGCTTGGCTGCTACTGCAGATGTTATTATGTCGATTTTCCAGAACGATGAGGATAGAGACTTGGGTATTATTAGACTTGGCATGATGAAGAACCGTTACGGCCCACGTGGGATGACGCAGCCTATGCGTATAGATTATTCTACATTAACTATCGAGCAAGCGGATGATATTGATCTAGAGGAAGACGATTCAATGCTTAATACATTGGCTGGACTTTCAAGAAGTGTGCAGTAAATAAGTATGTGCACATCATTATCTTCACAGATACAGACCTAGACGGTGCGGGCTCCGCATTACTACTGAACAGATTGTATGAAGGTCATGATGTAATTACTGTTGAAACAACTGAAGCAACCATTCTCAACGAATTTAAAAGTCGGTGGAATACATTAGATCATTTTGATAAAATATTTGTTTGTGATCTTTGTTTAAATGAAGAACAAGCAGAAGCAATTAATAGAGATAATGTTGTTGTTATTGATCACCATGAATTACATGTACCTTTTGCATCGAAATATACAAAGGCTAAATCAGTAGTAACAGAATATAGTTCATGTACCAAGTTAATTGCTGATAAGTTTAAGTCTAAACTTAATTTAGATAGTAGATTAGAAGCACTAATAAATTTAATCGATCAATATGATTGTTGGTCATTTGACTTTCCGAATGAGTTAGAACCAGCTAGGTTAAATGCTATTTATTATACATATAATAAACCAAAATGGGAGAAGTTTATTATCTCCTTTAAAGATGGGTTGCGTGAGTATAATATACATGAGAAAAATTCAATTAAATTATTTTTTAAGAAGTTTGCAGAGCAATTAAATAACCCAAAATTTGTAGGTAATGTAAAGGGTTACAAAGTTATATCAACATTTGTTAGTTCACATATTAATGAGGTAGGACATTATTTAGTTAATAAGTATGATGCTGATATTGCAATAATGGTGAACTTAGACAAGCATTTAGTATCATTTAGGAAAAATCCTGGATGTAAAGCTGACCTTTCTGTGATAGCTGTAAATTTTTGCGACGGAGGAGGTTCACATAAATTAGCTGGCGGTAAGTTAACAGAAAAATTTATGAATTTTAGTAAAACATTTCAACCATTACAATGAGACAGCCAAGTGTACCATCACCCTCTGGGGATATCACCAAGCGAGAACTTGAGCATTTATTGCTTTGCTTTTGCACGTTCTGTTGCCTACTAAAAGGTAAAAGATTATCGCTTCAAAACATTTTTGTTTTAGTTCTAAAGGAAGAAAAGATTAGAAAACTACTTAAAACACTTTTAACAGTTGATAATGACTTTGAAATGGTTACAATGTTTATAGAGTTTGAGCCTCAAATAGCTGAGTCAAAATATATCACAAAGTATCTAAATCAAAATAAGCGAATATTTCAAAATGATAACTGAACGAGAAAAAAGCATATATAATAGTTATTTATATGCTTCTCGTTCAGCACAAAACAAGCCAACCCGGTTTCGTAAAGATTTTTCTAAGCTAAAAGATACAGATTTTGTAGCATTAAAAAAACTTTCTGCATTTTTAGCAAAGCATAACCATATTAATTATAGAGATTGGTTTGCCGCACCATATGAAGTATATTCAAAAGATGAATACTTTGATCTTAAGTTCTTTAACTCCCGTAAAGCATTAAAATGTTACTCTCTCTATATGAAAGAGAGGGAAATGTCTAATCCAGACAATGAAGATACAATTGAAACGGTAAAAGAAGGATTTAGGTTTATTGCTAAATACTGCATAAGGAACTCTCTTACAATAGAAGAGTATACAGAACATTATACCAACAATATGCCCACTTGCCTATTGCATTTGCAAGAACATAGGTTAAACTTCTATACATTACATGCCCTTGAAGTCGAATCTACAATTAAAGCCATTGAAAAAGATGTGCTCGACTTTATCGTTAAAGATTTCCAAACAATTTTCGCAAGTACGCGAACAAAATTCTACGGCTCAGCAATATTAAAAGCAAAAGCCAGAGAAACAAAACAAAAAGTAAAACTAATAGTTGAAAACAAAAAGTAATAAAATAAAATTAAAAAAATATGAGTGCGTTTAATATGTCTATGTTCGAAAGTATCAAAGGTGCTTTGGCTTCAAGTAGTGAAGGTAAGTCAAAGTTCTCTGAGATTATGCAAACCAAGCCTGGTAATACGTATACTGTAAGACTTCTACCTGATGGTAAGTCTCCTGTAGATACGTTTTTCCATTATTACAATATGGGGTGGAATTCATTCGCTACCGGTCAGTATGTTCAGGCTCTAAGCCCACAAACATTCGGTGAACGCTGTCCTATCAACGAGGAACGTTTCCGTTTGTCTCGTACTGGTTCGGATGATGAAAAGGAAAAAGCATCCGCTCTTCGTCGTACAGAAAAGTGGTTAGTTAATGTATATGTTGTTGACGATCCAACTAATCCAGAAAATAATGGTAAAGTAAAAATGCTTCGTTACGGTAAACAAATTCACAAGATTATTACCGAAGCTATCGAAGGAGAAGATGCAGCGGAGTTTGGTGCTCGTATTTTCGATCTTAGTGATGAGGGTGTTAGCTTTAAAGTTAAGTGTGAACAGCAAGGAGATTATCCTACATACGTTTCATCTCGCTTTACTTCGGCAGGTAAATTAAACTTGACTGAAGAACAGCAGAATGAAATATACGGTCAAACGCATACTCTTAAAGAGACATTTCCGATTAAGTCGACTGATGAACTGACTGTAATGCTTAATGAGCATTTTCATTGTAAAGCAGATGAGCCGGAAGCTACACCTGCTACTCCAGGAGATACGCCGCCATGGTCAGCTCCTACAGAGCCAGTCGCCGCTCCAGTCGTTGAAGCATCTCCTGTTGAAAGTTCAGTTGAGGATGATATTGATGAACTACTTGCTGATCTTTAATTATGGAACAAATGACACCAGAGGCTAAAGCTGCTGTTATGCAGTTGATGGGCCAAACCTATGGGCAGGTTAAAAAGCAAGATGAAATGCTTGTTGGGTCATCTGGAAACCTCGCTCCAAAATCTACTGAAATAAAAACTATGGTAGAAAATTTAGTACGCACACCAGTAGTACCAGCTAATCACCAGCCACAACCTCAACAGGCACCTCAACCCGTGCCTGATCAATCAGTGGTATCTACACCAGTTGCACCAGCCCCAATTACCCCAGAGCAAGCAATGGCAGAACTTCAGCAAGTAGCTGCTCCAGCAGCTGCTCCAGCAGATCCAGCAATTGGTATACGTTCCGCAGAAACAATGGAGTTTGACTTTAGTGAGCCATCAGCCATTGATAAGTTAGTAGAGCTACAGAAGGAAACTAACTTGCTATTGAAAGGTATTAAGCTACAATTAGAGAGTAGTAATGTCCGACCAAAACGTAAATCAGCTAAAGCTAAAGTCGCCGATTGACTTCGTCGCTTATTTGGATTCTTTATCCAAGATAAGTGAGAGTTCTATTGTAACGGTAGATCGTGACAAGATGTCGAGTCTTGTTGCGTCTACTGACAATACTCTAATACTATGTGCAGAGTATAGAGTACCATCGAGTTTTTATTCAACTCTTAATATCCCTGATGTTAAGAAGTTAACACGGGTACTTGATACTATTAGTGATGAGGAGATTGATCTTATAATTAACTCGAATAATATCGCGTATAAAGGAAATGGTGTTAAGTTTAAGTACCATCTATTTGACGACGGGTTCTTAACTAAGCCTGGGCTTAATATTGAGAAGATTAACTCCTTTCAATACGATTTAAGTTTTAAGGTAGATAAGAACATTCTTAACCAGATCTTTAAAGGTTCAGTATTTGCTTCAGAAACCAATAAAGTTTATTTTTATACTGAAGATCAACGAGTAGGAGACGGTTATAGATTAATGGCTGAGCTTACTGATAGGTCAAGACATAACACAGATAACTTTACAATGTGTATTGGTAATGTTGATCAAGAATTAGCACCTATACCAATTAACTTTGATAACGTCAGACTACTGAATAATATTAGTGGTGAATTCACTGTAAGTATTAATAAAGAGTATGGTGTAGTTGTGTTTGATCAAGTTGCAGAAGATATTAAGCTTAAATATATTGTTTCATCTCTTACTCAATGATACCAAAAAACCAAAAGAATAAACTTAAAACGGCTGGGTATTTTATTAAGCGTCTTAAAGATGCAGGATATGTTGTACTACGGATGTTTCACAAATATAGTGACAAGGATTCACGTAAGTGGACGATCTTAGTAGATCCAAGTGGTGCATCTATATACATTACATGTTTTGAGGATAGGCCATTTAGAGGAGAATATTTATTTAGTTTTGAAGATGGTAATCAACTTTTCGCAAGAGGTTATGTCTTGAAAACTAGTTCAATAGACGTAGTAATTGAACGGTTAAATGACCGTAATATATTACATGTGGATGATAATGATTTTGTGACTAAATATAAAAAGCATGAGTGAAGAAAGTGAAGAGCATTCAGATAAGAGTTTGGAGAAACTTTTAAATGACGCTCTAAACTTACAGTCTGATCAACTTAAAATATATAAGGATCAGAATGAGTTACGAGATAAATTAAAAAGTATAGTGTCAGAATATTTAGACTCATTTTATATATTTGGGTATGATATTAATGGAAAAACGATACTAATTAAAGGAGCTAAATCAGATCAGCAACTAGATGCTTTAGATACCTTAGCAATTAGACTTTTTATGGCGGGTAGTTTAGGTAGTACATATGGTAATGGATCCAGTTAAGAAGAGACAGACATATGCAGTACAGACAGGCGATTTTGTAGGTCAAATGTTTGTTGTTTGCGAGATAACAGACAAAGGAGTTGGGTGCCTTTCTGTGCCTGAAATGAAAAATGTTTTAGTACCCACAGATAAATGGTCATTCGGAAGGAACTCTGATATAATTGAGTATGTAGAGGAACTCTCACGAGATATCTTTGAGGTTTGCGCAGCACAATATAGTAAAAATGAAAACATTAATAATTGACGGTAATAATCTTATCCATAGAACATGGTGGACTGCTAAAAATCAAAGTAAGCGTCAGGATATTGAAGATGTAGAAAAAATTGCTCGATTACATATTTACTTTACTCTTAATGCTATCTACTCGTATGCAAATAAGTTTAAGCCTACTAAAACTATTGTAGTTTGGGATGAGAAAGAGGATTATCAACCAAATGTGCGTAAAGCGCAGTTAGATGGTTATAAGGGTAACCGCTCAAGTGATAGTACACCTCACCATCAGAATGATCGCATTAAAGAGCTACTTTCATGTTTAGGTATACCTTCTATTTTTCCTCGAGAACGTGAAGCTGATGATATTGTGGCTTATATCTGTAAGACCTTTGAGGGTGATAAGGTAATTGTATCTGTTGATAGAGACTTTCTTCAATTAGTTGATAAGAATACTATTCTATATGATGCTATTCGCAAGCGTGAGTTTGTTCTTGAGACCTTTACTGAGGATACTGGTTATACAAAAAATGAATGGCTTAACGCTAAATGTCTTTTGGGTGATAAGTCTGATAATGTTCCAGGTATTCCTAGATTTGGTAAAGCTAAAGTTCGAAAATGGCTTGATGGTGAGCTTACCCTAACAGATGAGCAGGAAGAGATCTTTACAAAAAATATGACTGTGTTCAATCTACAAGAAGTGATGCATCATGATAGTGAGAAAGAGTATTACCAGCAACAGCTTGATAGTACTGTTACACCCAGGTGGTCTGAATTCGTTACTTACTGTGAAGAATATGAACTTAGTAATATTCTTAAAAAGAAAGACCAGTGGCATAGCTTATTTGTGTTATCGAGTAAGTTGCTATCTATGTTTAAGTAGTATATAATACCTTTGTGATCTCATTACCTAGAGAGTACATTATTGCTAAGTTCTACGAATATGGTCGTAGTCCGATATATAATCGTTTTAATAATGTATATCAATGTTCTTGCCCGATATGTAGAGAGTCTTTAAAGAAGCGTAGATGCTATTATATTCCAGAAAATGATAACATCTACTGTCATAATTGTGGTTGGTCGAGTAAACCGATCAAGTGGATTAAAGAGGTAAGTGGCTGTACTAATCAAGATATTATTGAGGAAGTAAAGGATTATGACGTTGCAATAGATATTGGTAAAGACGAAGAGGTTAGACCAACTATACAAGTCTCAACACTACCAGGGGATAGTATTAATCTTTCAGATAATATGCAGCAATCCTTTTATAAGGATAATATTATTGTTAGAGCGTGTAACCATATTATTAAGTCGCGAAAATTAGACACTGCTGTTAATAGACCTGATAATCTTTACGTTTCATTAACAGATAAAGTTCATAAGAATAGAATAACAATACCGTTTATAAATGAGCATGGGGAAATTGAGTTTTATCAAACCCGTACTGTAAAGACGTCAGACTTAAAAACTAAGCCTAAGTATCTAGGTAAGGTAGGAGCAGAAAAAACCTTATTTAATATCGACAAAGTATCTAGTGATCACGATAATGTGTATATATTTGAAGGGCCCATTGATGCGTTTTTTGTTCGCAACTCAGTAGCTGTTGCTGGCATTACCGAGAGGGGTAGATCGTTTACTCAACGTCAAGAAGAGCAGCTAACTAACACGTTAAAATGGTATAATAAGGTGTGGATACTCGACTCTCAGTGGGGTGATAGAGCATCGATGATAAAGTCAGAAGCTTTACTGAAACAGGGAGAGGCAGTGTTTATATGGCCGGAAACACTTGGTAAAAAGTATAAAGACTTTAATGATTTAGCTATAGCTGCTAACAAAGATGAGATTAGCTGGAAGTTTATTCAAAAAAATACCTTCCATTCACTGGAAGGTATTGTTAAGATGACTGAAATTAAAAGATTTAATAATGTTTAGACTCCTCTAAACTGAGCGTTATCTGTTTGAGCGAGATAACCTCTAAACGATTCATTAAGTGAAGCTAACTCAGTCGCGACACGAGCAATCTTACGCTGTTCTGATTGTTTCATTCGATCAAATATCGTATCCGCTTGTGCATTAGCTAAAACTGCTTGAACAGAATTAGGATCTTCTGCGTCATTTAACATTTTAAGAAATTCATCACCAGATGCAATCCAACCTTTAAGAGTGTTAACTTGCTGAGCATGCACTTCAGCTGTTGCTTGAGCTGCTGCCGCTGCAGGGTCGTTCATGTCTAAAGTTGCATCTGCATCTGCCTCAACATCAACGTCGAAATCTTCTGCAGATGTATCATCATCAAGCTCAAGTTCAAATGCTTCTTTATCTTCGTCATTTTCTTTGAGTACTTTAAAGAACCTCTTTTCGAAATTTGTCATGTAATTATTTATGCTCTCGACTAAATAATTACATATGAATTCTGGATATTCTTCACCTTATTCTATTAGGCCTGACAATACCCCTATACAGCAAATACTTAATACTGATAATCAACAAGCAAAGTATAAAGAAGATGAAAAAAATCAAAAAGCACCACCACAACTTCCCTTTGAGCTTGATCGTATTACTGAAGTATTAGGTAATACATTTGTATGTTTAGCTGATGTACATAGAATGCTTAGTAATGTTAAAGAGAACGGTAGTGTAGATAAAAATAATGTTGAGGAATTGCAAGGTAAAATTGATAAAATTAACAACTTAATACTTGAACTTCCCAAAGATATAGCTAAAATATCTATATAATGGTAAAATCGATATTAATTACCGCTGTTGTATCAGCGTTATTCGCGTTTGGACTTAAAGAATTCATAGGCTTTTGGAATACATTTTCTCTAGTTACAGGTATTCAATTTATAGTGTTTTGGATTACTAATTCACGTTTACAGCTTGATAAAGACGCGTTATATAGTGAATTTGAAGTTAATCTCGACAATCTTTTGGAGCTAAGTAGGGTTTCAGTAGAATGTCCCTGCACAAACCATGTATTTGAAGAGGAGGTCTTTATGAACTCCGATAATATACATAGATGTCCTAAATGTAACAATAGTATCAAACTAGATGCGCAAATACGTGCAGTGTTACAGACAGATCCTGAAGAAATAACAGGGTAAAGGAACTATCGTATAATAAGTATATGAATAATACAAATAATAGTGATAATATCGAAATGAAGCTTAAGAATGGTACGACTGAGTATATGACTCAAGCAGAATTTTCGAGATGGGCGTGTTTAGTTGAAGGAATTCAAGCTGTTGATGAGAAGCTTTTGAATGCCAATGTACCAGAGGCTAATACCAAGTGGATTAAGCCTCTTGCTTTTGAAAAGTATATCCAAGAGCGTTTTCATTCAATGCTTCGTGACGTTGAAGTTGAACATAGAATGGGTAATATCTAGGCACTAGGTGTTGCACTAGGAGTAGGTGATATAGACGGTATCGGTGTATTACTAACAGACGGGGTAACTGATGTACTTAATGTAATTGATGGTGTTGGTGAAGCTACCTGAGATAAATTTGGTGTAATAGATATACTCGGTGTTGGTGATACAGATGGTAGAGGGGTATTACTAATCACCGGTGTTGAAGATGGTGTAGCAGTGGTAGATGTGCTTGGTGTTACTACAGGACTATCAGGTGTAGAGCTTGGGGTAATAGAAACTGTAGGTACAGGCGTGTTACTAATCACCGGTGTAATAGATACTGATGGAGTGATAGATACACTTGGTGTTACTGCAGGACTATCAGGTGTAGAGCTTGGGGTAATAGAAACTGTAGGTACTGGTGTTTGTGAAATTAGAGGAGTTACTGATAATGTAGGTGTTACACTAGGTGATAAAGGTACTACGCGAACTGGACATTCTAAAGTGTACTTCCAACATGGTAATTCATCTAACGGGTTTTGTACCGTAACATAAGCATCTCGAGTATTAGGACAATCTAGCCGAATAGTGACACTCCCTGTAAGAGATGTATCGATTTTGGGGTAACCATCAATAGCCAATGTTAAGCTACTATAATCTATATTACGGGTTATTAGCGCAGAAATAAACTGTTGACGTTTACTACCACCATAAGCATAATCAGCAGAGCCAATAAAGCCTGTATCTATAATTACAACTTCTTTATATGTGACTATGAATCGATCCGGTTCTCCCTCACAAACATCATAATTAAATGTAATGTTTCGTGCAACATCAGCAGATGGTGTAATATTAGGAGAACTTGGTGTTATTGATGGAGTAACACTAACAGAAGGAGTGACTGAAACCGATGGTGTAACCGATACAGAAGGAGTAATCGATACACTCGGGGTAACGGATACACTTGGAGTAACACTAACTGATGGTGTTACAGATACACTTGGAGTAACACTAACAGAAGGAGTAACGCTAATACTTGGTGTTACTGAAACACTCGGAGTAATACTTACTGATGGTGTTACTGAAACACTCGGAGTAATACTTACTGATGGTGTAGCACTAGCTCCCGGAGTAACACTTACAGAAGGAGTAACTGAAACACTCGGAGTAACACTTACAGAAGGAGTAACTGAAACACTCGGAGTAATACTTACTGATGGTGTTACTGAAACACTCGGAGTAATACTTACTGATGGTGTAACGCTAACCGATGGTGTAACACTCACAGAAGGAGTGACTGAAACAGATGGTGTAACGCTTACGGAAGGCGTAATCGATACAGATGGTGTCACACTTACACTTGGAGTAACACTTATAGAAGGAGTGACTGAAACACTTGGCGTAACAGATACGCTTGGTGTAACTGAAACACTTGGAGTAACACTTATAGAAGGTGTTACAGATACAGAAGGAGTAATCGATACAGAAGGAGTAACTGATACAGAAGGAGTAACTGATACACTCGGGGTAACGGATACTGATGGAGTAACTGATACACTCGGGGTAACGGATACAGAAGGAGTAACTGATACAGAAGGAGTAACTGATACACTCGGGGTAACGGATACAGAAGGAGTAACTGATACAGAAGGAGTAACTGATACAGAAGGAGTAACTGATACACTTGGAG